>Ga0073899_10001437_pt1 | contig 21799 bp, 13 predicted proteins | sample KloWWTmetaKNB5Ph_FD_88975 | JGI IMG/M metagenome (GOLD analysis project Ga0073899, IMG submission 88975) | Active sludge microbial communities from Klosterneuburg, Austria, studying microevolution and ecology of nitrifiers - Klosterneuburg... | ecosystem: Engineered > WWTP > Aerobic digester >... | reverse complement strand
CGGCGGCGGGCGACCACTCTGTCTTCGGCACTCGCCCGCCTCTGCAGCGCCTCGCGCTCTGCTAAGATCATCTCCGGCGTTCGCGGGTGAACGCCGTTCGTTATACCGCCACGCTGCACCCGAGAAGGCCGATGCGATGGACACACCGGAGCGCGTCTACGTGGAATTCAAGGGAGAGTCCGATCGTGCCGTCGCCCTGCTTGCGGCCGCGTTTCTCGATCACGAACTCGAATGCCTCCTTCGACGGTTCTTCCGGGAAGTTCGCGTCGCCGACTCGCTTTTTAAGCCGATGCAGCCGCTCTCGTCGTTTAGCGCCCGAACCAAACTGTCGTACGTGCTTGCCCTGATCGACGTCAGATCGTATCGAGATCTCAGTCGGATCCGAAAGATTCGAAACGTCTTCGCACACGACCGTCACCCGCGAGCGTTCGCTGATCCCGAGATCTCTTCTCTCTGCGCTGCGCTCGAATGGCCAGCGGTGCTCCCGAACCATGCCCGCGAAGCCCAGACTCCTCGCGCGCGTTTCGAAACCGCAGCCTTCGGAATGTTGGGCGCAATCAGCACCCTTCAAGACCAAGCGCATTCACAGAAGCGTGTCGCGTTAGACGAACAGGACTTCGCCCCGGACCGAGAATTTTCGCACAGGGAAGTAGACCTGTGCACTTCAATCTACGAAGGTCGAGGACCAAAGTCAGCACAGTTGACGATCGCCTATGCAACTCCTTCGCCGATTGTGATCAACTGGGATCGGGTCGAGCCCGTCAGAGAACTGATGCGCCAGCTCCGCATAGTCGAAGCAGCGCTCTCCACGCCTGCGGCCCAAGAGTAGGCAATTCGGGCCACTCGGTGCGGTCTAACTGGACGTTGCACCCGCCGAACGCCGGTAGTGCCGCGTTTCACCGTCCGTTCCGCGCCCGCGGGCGACCACTCTGTCTTCGGCACTCGCCCGCGTGCGTTCACGCCCCGCGCTCTGTTACGATATTCCTCGGCGTTCGCGGGTGAACGCCGTTTCGTTAGGCAGACTGAGAGCGCTTCACGACACCATCGCGGAAGTCGACGCAGTCCAGCTTGCCGTCTGCCACTTCGTAAGCGCGACCAAACCCCAGGTACTTGTCGGTGACGGACACAGTCGCGCGCAGGTTGCGAACAAAGACCATGTCTCTGCCCGGAGGTGTAGGGCGGTCCCAAATCCTTGTCGCCGAGAACATGATCGCTGTCACGTTGGGCCATGCTCCCGTTAGAAATCCGTCTTGAGCAACCGGCGCGTTATTTCGGTTTTGAAGCTCACGCTCTTCGAGGATTCCGCGCTCGATAGCGCCCCAACCCTTCTCCACCGGAACCTGCAATACGAACTCCCCGAGACCGAGAACGGCGCGAACGATATCCGGCATGCCTTTCTCGAGATCCGCGTCGACGAGCTCTGCGCCGCCGATTGCGACGATGTACGCCTCATCGGGCGCAACGATCGAGCGCTTGACCCATGCTTCGTGCTGCTTGGATTTGGCTGTGAGCGCAGCTGTGTAGCGTAAGCGGACTGCTCGTCGGTCAAGCGAATACCGTCCGTTACCGAGTTGGACTCTTTTGACTTCATCGCGACCGGTCCCAGGCCTGGGGCACACCGCTTCCACCCAGCATCTTCCGCCTTCGCCTTTGATCAGAATGTCCGGGCCTCCCGTTGGAGGACGCGCGAGCTCGAACCCGTTCTCGCGAAGAACGTAGGCGACGTACATCTGCCAGAAGGCCTGGTTGAGCTGCGCCTTGGCAGCGGACAAGAAGTTCTTGTCTGGATTGATGGGCTCATAGGCGACCCACAGAGCTTCGAGTCGCTCTCGGTACTCGAACAAGTCCTCGTCATCGCGAACTTGGGCATAGAGCTCGTCATCTGAGGGCCCAGGTTCAAAGAACGACACGGCAACAGCCTAGCGCACCCGACGACGATGAGCTGATCCCGTCCGGCGCCCGGCGGGCCTCGCGCCGGGCATCCTGATGCTCCCGTCGCGACACGCGCGCCCGTTGAAGTGGTAGAATTGTGTCAGTCGTGCCCGGCGCTCGCAGCTGAACGCCGTTTGTTAGGCAGGCGATCCCTTCCATGCTGCCCACACCCCTGGCGTATCTGAAAGCACGGGTGCCGGATGACGATCCGGTGGTTCCACTCGAACTCGATGCAGGCGACTCTCCGCTACTCAAGCCGCTCGCTGGCGACCTGCTAGTCGCGTACGTCATCGATCGCGGCGACCGTTTCGACCTACTGCAGGGTCGCGATCTCGGCCGCTTCGGTCCGACCGTCGATGAGCTGCACGCGCGGGCCGTCGCGGGTCTCGCCCAGATGTCCAGCGGGAGGATCACTCTGCGCCAGGCAGGCCCGGTCCAGGCGCTGTTCCTCGACGGCAACTTCGAGGCGAGCCTGATCCTGCTTGATGACCTTTGGGACGACGCGCTGACCGAGTACTACCAGAGCGCTCCGGTCGTGGCCGTTCCTTCTAGGGACATTCTGGCGTTCAGCGAAGTCTCGTCCGCTGCGGGAATTCAGGAGTTGCGTGCGCTCATCGAGCGCGTGTGGCCTACCGGCGACCATCTCCTGTCTCGAACGCTCTATGTTCGTCGCCAGTCTACCTGGGCACCATTCACGCAATGAGCTGCCTAACTCGCGTTCGACCCGCCGAGCGCCGGTCGTGGCGAGCTTCACCGTCCGTTCCGCGCCCGCGGGCGACCACTCTGTCTTCGGCACTCGCCCGCGTGCGTTCACGCCTTGCCGTCTGTTACGATGAGCCTCGGCGCTCGCGGGTCAACGCGTGTGCCGTTAGGCGGACGGAGAGCGCCGTGCGCGAAGAAGCACTTTCCAACGCGGGAATCGCGCTCGCCGCCCTCGTCGTCGGCGTAGCGACTGGATGCGCTCAAGCAACCCCAGCCACACCCCAAGGTCGGCCTTCCCCGACGGCCTCAGAGCGGCCGCGACATGAGCTTGTCGTCGTCGTCGAGGGTCTCGATGGGACGCCTGAATCTCCCAGCGCGCTCGACCTCTGCAGCGTCGGTCGGTCGGTGTTTTTCTGCCAGGCTCCAATCATCGAGCGCCACGGCCGGCTAGTTGCTGATCGTTCCATTGCGTCCGAATTTGGCTCGTCCGTCGCGTACACGGGCCGCTCGGTGAGTGACATCTGGTCTGCTCATCGCGGGTCTGATGACCGAGTCAAGCTACGCCATTTCGACGGTGCCGGTTGGCGTGACCGCGACGCGATCGCCGTCGCCAGGACATCCGGCGACCTCACCTTGTCGAACTGGACCCCAGGCTGCGTAGTGTTCTTGCAGGCGTCTCCGCTCGAAGACCTCGAGAGCAAAACGGTCCGCCCGCTGGTCATGACCGCGTTCGGAAGGAATTGCCCGCCGGTGCCGAACCCTCGCCATGCGAACGGTCGGCGAGCACTCGCTCTCCCGTTCCAGGTCTACGGTTTCGATAACGGCAGCCTCGTGCTGTCGGGGATGGATCTCGATGGCCGCGTGCTGCTCGAGGTCTGGGCGGATGCGAACGCCGAGTCGACTCTGGTGGAGGCGTCTTCCTGCGCGACCACGGTCCAGGTCTTCTCGGCGGAGGAGTTCGTTTCCGTTGGCGCCGATCCCTCGGGCCCGTGCGGGCGTCGATATCGCCGCGGACAATGGAAAGATCTATCGCTTCCTCGAGGGGACGGCGCGACCAACGCTACTGCGACAAGCTACACGCAGGAGCCGGCGGGAACCGAGTGGTGCGTGATCGAGACGGGGAATCTCAGGTGCGGCGCCGGCTGCCACCGAAAACACCGCGGCGAGCTCTGGCGTCGGCGCCCAGGCGAGCGGTGGAACCGAGTTCGCATCCCCCCCCCACGATTGCCTCACGGCACGCCCCAGCCAATCCAACCCCTGGCAGTGCTGGCGCTTCGCGACGGAGACGTCTGGGTCCGTGGGCACTACTTCGACGTCCGAGCGCGCGACGGAGTTGACCGCGGCGTCCTCCTCCACACGGATCCCTACCCAACGCTCTGCGGCGTAGAGGCAGAGGCGATCAACTGTCTGGACTCCGCTCGATAGCGGCGTCTCGTGACCTGTAGGCGCGCCGCCTAACTGCCATGAAGTGACCCAGTCAAGCAGCGCCACGTGTTCTCCCGTTACCTTTTCGTATTCTAGCTCCTGATCCTGATGCGTGAGAGGTTCGAAGACCGAAGTAGACCAACGACGCGAGGGCGCTTCGACGACGAATCACACTGCCATTCGCGGGTTGCGGCTGCGAAGCCGTAGAGCCGCATGATCGTTCTCCGTCGGGAGGAGCGCCTACTCACGGCGCGGGTTTGGGGCCGAAGCCCCTACCGCAGAGTTAGGTCGCGCGTTTCTCCTTTCGTGCCTCGCGGCGCTGGCCTGCTTCGATCTTCGAGGATTTCTGCGTGCGACGCGCATTCGAGCGCGGCGCGGCGCTCATGGCGGCACCCGAGGCTTGTGTCGACGTGCGGACGCGGTGACGCGCGGGCTGGCGGTCTTCGCGCAGCGCAGCCCACATGAAGCCAACGAGCTCGCGAGCAACGGCGATGACGACTTTGTTCTTCGCCTTCCCGCGCTCGGCGAGGCGGCGGAAGCGCACGGTGAGGCGACGCTGCGCTTCGTCGGCGATCGTGAGCACGCTCTCGGGCTGCCCTTCGCGGCGCAGACGGAGCTTGCGCCCGACACCTGCGCGTCGACCATACTGCCAGGCCGCTTGCACGATGGCGCGCCGGACGTGCCCGTTGCCGGTCTTGGTGATCCCGCCGCGTCGCGTGGTGTCGGCGCTTGAGTGGACACTGGGCACGAGCCCGAGGTACGCAGCGAGCTCGCGTGGCGATTCGAAACGATCGACGCCGTGGATCTCCGCGACGAAGATCATCGCGATGACCGTGTCGACGCCGCGGAAGCAGCGCAGCCACGCGACGTGCTCGCGATACAGCGGATGCCGTGCAGCCTGCTCGAGCGCGTGGTCCATCGCCGTGAGGCGTCGCTCCGCTTGCTCGATGGCCAGCGTGTATTCTGCAAATACCACGCGATCCGTCTCGTTTTCGAAGCTGACGGCGGCGAGCCATGCGCGATGAGCAGCGCTCCAGAGACCGCTGGTCGAATTGAAGACATGGCCTCGACGCACGAGCATTTTGACGAGCCGGTGACGGCATCGTCCGAGATCCGCACGCACGTCTTCGCGACAACGACAGAGATCGCGGATGGCCTCTTGTTCCGGCGTTGGCGGGCTGACCATCGTGAGCATGCCCGCTCGATACAGCTCGGCGAGCTTGCGCGCATCTCGGCGATCCGTCTTGACCCGCTCGCCCGGCTTGCGCGGAATGAGCGACGGAGCAACGACCTCGCACACGACCGGACCCGCCGCTTCGAGTCGCCGTTGAAGCGCATACCCGCAGGGCCCCGCCTCGTAGCAGATGCGGACCTCTCCCCCGCCAGCGTCGCGCTCCAGGCGCCTCACGAGCCTGCGGATGGATCGCTCGTCGTTCTCCAGCGTGAATTCCTCCGCCTCCTGCCTCCCCGGATGGAGAACCGCGATGACCAGCGTCTTCTTGTGCGCGTCCACCCCGACCCACGTGATACATCCCTTCATTGACCGGCTCCCTTCGCTTGCGGCTCTGGCGCAAGTTAACCCGCGATACTCGCGTGGGCGCCTAACGGCTTCTCACGACCTCGCGATCGGAGCCGGTCACTTCATACGTACTCACGGCAGAGCCCACCAGAACGCCCCCCTTCACCTCCTGCAGCAGCTGACCTTCGAGGCCGAGCGACGCGACGAATAGCGACATGGTGAAGCCGATGCCCGCGAGCACACCAGCAGCCACGAGCGCGCGGGCGCTGGTGCCCTCCGGGAGCGTGGACCAGCCCGCCTTCACGACCAAGAGCGTGCCCGCCACGATCCCCACCGGCTTGCCCAGCACGAGCCCGGCTGCCACCGCCAGCGCGAGCGGCGAGGCCAGGGTCTCGGCGCGGAAGGCGACGCCGGCGTTGGCGAGGGCGAACACCGGCATGATCAAGAAGGCCACCCAAGAGTGGAGCGCCCCCTCGAGGCGGTCGAGCGGCGAGAGCGCCTCGCGCATCGCGAAGCGCGCGGTCTCGAGCGTCTTCTTGCGAGTCACGTCGGTCTCGCCCTCGACCACGTCGACCGCCGCCGACAACGCCTGCGATAGTGAGTGATCCGGCGTCCACGCGTAGGCGGGAGTGAGCAGCCCGAGCGCCACCCCGGCGACCGTCGGATGGAGCCCCGACTTCAGCATGAGGAGCCAGTCGATGACGCCGACGAACACGTAGACCGAGATCGCGCGGACGCCCAGGCGCTTCAGCACGACGACCACGCCGAGCCCGACCGCGGCGCAGGCGAGCGCGAGGAGCTTCAAGGCGGAGGAGTAGAACGCAGCGATGACGAGGACCGCCAGGATGTCGTCCACGATGGCCAGCGACAGCACGAAGACCTTGAGGCCCCGCGGCACTCGATCGCCGAGGAGCGACAGGCACCCCACGACGAAGGCGATGTCGGTGGCCATGGGGACGGCCCAGGCCCGGGCCCCGGGCCCGCCGCGGAGGAACAGCAGGAAGACCAGCACGGGCGCCAGCGCGCCGCCGACGGCGGCGGCGACCGGGAGCACCAGGTTCTTCTGGTTCGCTGAGCTCACCCGCGACCATCTCTCGCTTGATCTCGAGGCCGATGACGAAGAAGAACAACGTCATCAGCCCGTCGTTGACCCAGTACCAGAGCGGGTAGTCGAGCCCGACGCTGCCGACGGAGACGACCAGGCGCTGGTCCCAGAACGCCTGGACCGCCGGGGCGAAGCGGGAGTTCGCCAGCGCGAGCGCCGCGACGGTGCACGCCATCAGCACCAGCCCGCTCGCCGACTGCACCTGCAGGAAGCGCTCGATGGGCCCGACGAGCTTCTCGATCGGGCGGGACGGCAGCACGCTCTTGATCTCGGCCCCTTCACTCATCCGGTGCTTCCCAGCGCCTCAGCCCATACCACAGCCGCCCGGCGCTCGGCGCGCCGGCTGCTGCCGCGCCGAGGTTGCCCCTCCTCACGGGCGAGTCGACGGCGGCGACCCGCGCGACCGACGCGGCCAAGATGCGCGTGTGCCATCAGGACGACGATGGCGCCGGTGGTCGAGAAGGCGATCTCGTACGTCAGTCGCATCGGAGTGCCGAGCAGCATTGGGCCACGGCGCCTCGAGCCGCAACCGCCGCACGAGCGCAAGAACCCGCGGCGGAGGCGACATGTTCCGCAGCGGACCTGCGCGTCATCGGCAAGCGGCTCGGGTAGAGCTGCAAGCACGGCAATTCCAACCTGGGCGGGAAGCCCTCGGCACTTCTTGCGTGCGCTCGAGAGGGGGCTTGCGTTTCGGGCGCATGAACGCAACGGTCTTGCCATGGAGAGCCTCCAGGAGAGAGGCCCGCTCTGGCACGCCGAGCCGGCGGCGCGCGTGGCGGAGCTTCTCGAAGCCCCGAGTGGCTCTGGCCTGACGCGCAAAGAAGCGGCGGCGCGCCTGACCCGCCTCGGCCCAAACCGACTGCGCCGGCGTCCTCCGAAGCCAGCGTGGAAGCTGTTCCTGGAGCAGTTCAGGAGCTTGCTGATCGTCGTCCTTCTGGTGGCCTCGGCGCTCGCTGCGGTCGTCGGTGACATCAAGGATGCGGTCGTCATCCTGACCGTGGTCCTGCTCAACGCCTTCCTGGGTTTCCTCCAGGAACACCGAGCGGAGGCGGCTGTCACTGCGCTCAAGCGCATGTTGGTGGGCAAGGCGCGGGTGCGCCGCGAGGGCGTCGTCGAAGAGATCGACGTCGAGCAGATCGTGCCTGGGGACATCGTGCTGATCGAGGGCGGGGACCGGATCCCCGCCGACGGACGCGTCGTGGCGAGCCACAGCGTCGAGGTGAACGAGTCCGCGCTGACTGGCGAGTCGCACGCGGTCGAGAAGCGCGCGGGGGACGTATTGGCCAGGGACACCCCCCTCGCGGAGCGCTCCAACTTCGTCTTCATGAACACCGTCGCGACCCGAGGTCGGCTGGAGCTGCTGGTCACGGAGACTGGGATGGGAACGCAGATGGGGAAGCTCGCCGGGATGCTGGAGGACGCCGGCCCGGGTGCCACGCCGCTTCAGGTCGAGCTCGATCGCTTGGGGAAGCGCCTGGCGCTGATCGCGGTCGCGGTGGTCAGCGTCGTACTGACGATCGACGTGCTCCGAGGCGAGCCGCTCCTCAAGGAGGTGATGGACGCCATCGCGCTCGCGGTCGCCGCCATCCCCGAGGGGCTCCCGGCCGTCGTGACCGTGACCCTCGCGCTCGGCATGCAGCGCATGGCGAGGAGCCACGCGATCATCAAGAAGCTCTCCGCCGTCGAGACGTTGGGCTGCACGACGGTGATCTGCTCCGACAAGACCGGCACGCTGACGATGAACCAGATGACAGCCCGCACCCTCTGGTTCCGGGGTCGGCGCTTGTCGGTGTCGGGCGACAGCTACAGCTCCCGCGGCGAGATCCAGGGGGCAGAATCGATGGACCTCGGCCCGCTCGTGCGACCCGTGGCGCTGTGCAACGAAGCGCAGATCCGCGACGGAGCGTTGGTCGGTGATCCGACCGAGGGTGCGCTCTTGGGGGTGGCCCTCAAGGCTGGCGTGGACCCGAGCGAGCTGGCCGCGCGAATGCCGAGGCTCGACGAGCTCCCGTTCGACTCCGCGACCAAGCTGATGGCGACGTTCCACCGGGACTCGGAGCGCGTGCTCGTGCTCGTCAAAGGGGCCCCCGACGTCCTCTTGGAGCGCAGCAGCCACGTCCTCGCCGCGCGCGGGACCGAGCCGCTGGACGACGAAGCGCGTCGAACGATCTCGGCGGAGTCGGAGCGGATGGCTGGGCAGGCCATGCGCGTGCTCGCCGTCGCCGAACGCAACATCGAAGGCAGCGACCTGGAGCCTGGGAGCACGACCAGATACGTCAACGGCCTCACCTTCGTGGGTCTGATCGGGATCATCGACCCACCGCGACCGGAGGCGCGAGTCGCCGTCGCGCGCTGCGCTCGGGCCGGAGTGGGTGTGAAGATGATCACCGGCGATCAGAAGGCCACCGCGCTGGCCATCGCAGCGGAAATCGGCATCGAGGGCCAGGCGTTGACGGGGCCCGAGATCGACGCGATGAGCGACGAAGAGCTGGCTCGGGTCGCGCAGCGCGTCGGGGTGTTTGCCCGAGTGTCACCCGAACACAAGCTCAGGATAGTGCGCGCGCTGCAGATCGATGGGCACGTGGTGGCCATGACCGGGGACGGCGTCAACGACGCGCCTGCGGTCAAGAGCGCCGACATCGGAATAGCCATGGGCCGGACTGGCACCGACGTGACCAAGGAAGCAGCGGCCATGGTGCTCGCTGACGATAACTTCGCGACCATCGTCGGCGCCGTCGAAGAGGGGCGGACCATCTACGACAACATCGTCAAGTTCGTGCGCTTCCAGCTGTCCACGAACATCGGCGCGGTCCTCACGGTCACCGGTGCCTCGCTGCTGGCGTTGCCGTCGCCGTTCACTGCCATCCAGCTGCTTTGGATCAACATCATCATGGACGGGCCGCCGGCCATGACGCTGGGTCTCGACCCGCCGCGGCCCGGGATCATGACGGAACCACCCCGAAGGAAGGGCGACGCGATCCTCACGTGGCGCAGGTTCGCGGTGCTCTTTTTCTATGGCGTGCTGATGGCCGCAGGGACGCTGGCCGCGTTCCGCCACGGCCTGGAGTCTGGAACGCGTCATGCGCTGACGCTTGCCTTCACGACCTTCGTCTTGTTCCAGATCTTCAACGCGTTCAACGCGCGCGCCGAGGGGCGCACCGCGTTGACGCGCTTCGCCTTCTCGAACCCGCGTCTGTGGCTCGCGCTCGGTGCCGTTCTCGTGCTGCAGGTCGTCGCCGTGAGCTGGGCACCGGCGCAGCTGGTGTTCGGGACCGCGGCGCTGTCGCTCGGAGACTGGGTCTTGGCCTTGGGGATTGCGTCCACGATCCTCGTCGCCGAAGAGCTCCGGAAGCTGGCCTCGAACCTGCTCTTCCAGCGCTCTCAGGCCGCGGTCGCCCGCGCACCCGCGTGACGGCGAATGAGCTGCCGGTTCGCCAGCGCGAGCGCCGCGACGATGGATGCCTCGATCTCTCCTGGCTCGATACCGCGCCGCCCGCTGCTGCGCCGATGCTACCGTCGAGGGCGCAATGGCATCCGGCCAGCGAGAGGAGCCGAAGGCTGCCCACGCGACCAGCGCGGAGGCCGTGCTCGCGGCGCTCGGCACCAGCAGTCATGGCCTCACGACCGAGGACGCCCTCGCCCGGCTGGTCTCCCACGGCCCGAACTCCTTGCCGCGCGCCCGGCCACCTACAGCCGCCGCCATCTTCGTCCAGCAGTTCAAGAGCCCGCTCATCTACATCCTGATCGCCGCCGCGATCGTCGCCTTCGCGCTGCGCTACCTGGCGGATGCGGCGTTCATCGTCGTGGTGCTCGTCCTCAACGCCATCATCGGCACAATCCAGGAGTACGGCGCCGAGCGCAGCGCGGACGCCCTGCGCAAGCTCGTGCCGGAACGGTCCTTCGTCCTGCGCGGTGGCGAGCGGCACGAAGTCGAGTCCGTGGAGCTCGTGCCCGGCGACGTCGTGCTCCTCGAGGCGGGCGCGAAGGTCCCGGCCGATCTCCGGCTTCTCTCCGCGACGGGCCTCGAGGTGGCCGAGTCCCTCCTCACGGGCGAGTCCGCGGCAGCGCCGAAGGACGCCACGACGACCGTGCCCGAAGAGGCGGGGGTCGCCGACCGCATGAACATGGCCTTCGCGGGGACGATGACCGTGCGTGGCAAGGCTCACGGCGCCGTGGTCGCCACCGGCTCGAAGACCGAACTTGGTGCTCTCTCGATCGCCCTCGGCGCGAGCGAGCGGGGCAAGCCGCCCCTCCTGCAACGCATGGACCGTTTCGCGAAGCGAATCGCGGTGGCGGTGGGCGTCTCCGTGCTGCTGGTCGGCGCTGTGGCGACGTTCCGGGGGATGCCGGTGGGGCAGGTCTTCCTGGTGTGTGTGGCGCTGGCGGTCTCCGCGATCCCCGAGGGGTTGCCCGTGGCGCTCACGGTGGCCCTGTCGATCGCGACGCGGCGGATGAGCAAGCGCAACGTGATCGTCCGCAGGCTGGTGGCGGTCGAAGCGCTCGGCTCCTGCTCCTTCGTGGCGTCAGACAAGACGGGCACGCTCACGATGAACGAGCTCACGGTCACGCGCGTTACGTTTCCGGGCGAGAGGCCCTGGACCGTGACCGGGACGGGGACTCGCCCGGACGGGAACGTCGAGCCCGAAGGCGACATCGGAGTCGGCCCTGCGGCGATGATGGCGGCCCGACTCGCCGAGACCGGGGTCCTCTGCAACGATGGATTCTTGGGACGCCGGGGGGACGACTGGGTCCACCATGGCGACGCGGTGGACGTGGCCCTGCTCGCCTTCGGACACAAGGTCGGCCTCCTGCGCGCAGAGCTCGAAGAGCAACGCCCTGCACTTGGCCTGATCCCCTTCGAGGCCGAGCGCCGCTTCGCGGCCTCGCTCAATCGCGCTGGGGATCACAGCGTCGTCCACGTCAAGGGCGCGTTCGAACGATTGATCCCCATGTGCAGCTCCATGCTCGCACGCGACGGCGATGTCCCCATCGACGCCGAGGCGATCCAACGTCAGGCGGCGGAGTTGGCCGCCGTGGGCTACCGCGTGCTCGGGCTCGCGTCCGGTCCCATCTCGGTCGCTCCGGACGAGAGCTTGGGGCCCCACCATTTGGAGGGCCTGGTGTTCCTCGGGCTGGTCGCGATGATCGACCCCCTGCGGCCCGAGGCGAAGGCGGCCGTCGCGTCCTGCCGACAGGCGGGGGTCGAGGTCGCGATGGTCACGGGCGACCACCCCCTGACCGCGTTCGCCATCGCCGAGCAACTCGGAATGGTCGAGTCACTCGCGCAGGTCGTCACCGGGGCAGATTTGCACGAGGCCGAGGTCGCGGGCCGGCAGGCGCCCGACTCGCTGGTGCAGAAGGCCCGTGTCTTCGCCAGGGTCGAGCCAGCGCAGAAGCTGGCCATCGTGCAAGCACTGACGCGACTCGGACACTTCGTCGCCGTGACGGGCGACGGGGCCAACGACGCGCCCGCGCTTCGGGCGGCTCACGTCGGCGTGGCCATGGCGAAACGCGGGACCGATGTGGCTCGAGAGGCGGCGTCGCTCATCGTCACCGACGACAACTTCGCCTCGATCGTGGCGGGCATCGAGGAAGGCCGCATCGCCTACGCGAACGTCCGGAAGGTCGTGTTCCTTCTGGTCTCCACCGGAGCGACGGAGGTGGCGCTCTTCCTGGTGGCCGTGTCGATGGGACTTCCTCCGCCGCTCTTGCCCGTGCAGTTGCTCTGGCTCAACTTGGTCACCAACGGGATCCAGGACGTGACGCTGGCGTTCGAGCCCGCGGAGGGCAGCGAGCTTCGAAAGCCTCCGCGCTCGACGCGGGAGCCCATCTTCAATCAGCTCATGCTCGAACGCGTCGCCGTCACGGCGGTGGTGATGGGGCTGGGAGGCGTGCTCACGTTCCGCTCGTTGCTCGCCGCCGGGTGGACGACGGACGCGGCGCGCAACGCTCTGCTGCTCTTGCTGGTCCTCTTCGAGAACTTCCAGGTCGGAGTGAGCCGCTCCGAGACCGTCTCGATGTTCCGCCTCGACCCGCTGCGAAACCCGCTCTTGCTCGGCGGCACGCTGCTGGCTTTCTCGATCCACGTCGCAGCCATGCTGATTCCCGCGCTGGCCACGGCCCTGCGCACGCAGCTGGTTGCGCTGGAAGAGTGGCCCCGACTGGTCGCGGTCGCTCTGCTCGCACCGCTTGCGTTGGAGCTCCACAAAGCCGCTCGAGGTTTGCTCCTGCGCCGGGGCGGCGCGGCGTGATTCCGCTGAGACTGAAAGTGGTTGGCTCGATGGCGAGCTTAGGTAAGGTGGACGACCCGTGTCGAAGACCAGCCGCCTCGCCGTCGCGCTCGTGATCGGGCTGGGGTTGCTCACCTGGGCGGCCTGGGCCCTGGTGCATCGCACGACGCAGGGCTGGTTCGAGAAGGACGTCCGCCTGCGCGCCGATCTGGCCGTGGGCGGCGCGCGCCGATCGCTCGTCGCGCACTGGACTAACCCGTCGGAGCTCGGCGACGTGCTCGCGGACATCACGCGCGACGAGCGGATCATGGCGGCGGCCGCGTGTTCGGACGCGTACGAGACCCTGGCCCGCACCCGGGACTATCCGGCGGTGTTTTCGTGCCGGCAGGTCGGCGACGATCTGGCCAATTCCCGGGGCGGCACGCACAACCTGCCGGGGGGCGAGGTCCACGTGTCGGCGTTGCCGCTCGACCTCGACGGTCGCCGGCTCGGCTTCGTGGTGCTGGTGCACGATCTGTCGTTTCTGAACCGCCGCGAAGCCACGATGCAGCGTTTCTTGATCGGCGCCTTCGCGCTCCTGGCGATGTCGGCATCCGCGCTGACCTTCCTGGCCACGCGTTGGGCCTTCCGTCGCTGGAGCAACGAGCTACGCAGCGAGCTCGAGAGCCAGGCACCGACCCGGCCCGAGTTCCGTCCGCTGATCGGTGACGTGCGCGCGCTGGTCGAACGCGTGGTCAGCGAGCGCGACGCCGAGCTGGATGCCGGCGAGTGGAACCCGCAACGCCTGAAGCAGACACTGCAGCGGCACCTCCACGGCGAACGCATCATCGTCGTCGCCAACCGCGAGCCGTACATCCACGAGCGAGCCGCCGACGGCTCCACCCGGGTCGTGAATCCGGCCAGCGGCCTGGTCACCGCGCTCGAACCGGTGATGCGAGCGTGCTCCGGGGTCTGGGTCGGGCACGGTAGCGGGTCCGCGGATCGCGAGACGGTCGACGCGCATGACCGCGTGCGAGTTCCGCCTGGGGAAGAGTCGTATTCCATCCGGCGCGTGTGGCTGGGCGAGGCCGAAGAGCACGGCTACTACTACGGCTTTGCCAACGAGGGCCTCTGGCCGCTGTGCCACATCGCTCACACCCGGCCGGTGTTTCGCGCCGGCGATTTCGAGCAGTATTCCGCGGCAACTCGCAAGTTCGTGGAGGCCGTCGCCAGCGAGGTCGACTCCGACGACCCGATCATTTTGGTGCAAGACTACCACCTGGCGCTGGCGCCCAAGCTGATCCGCGAGCGGCTGCCAAAAGCCACCGTGCTCACCTTCTGGCACGTGCCCTGGCCCAACGCGGAGCGCTTCGGGATTTGCCCCTGGCGCAAGGAGCTGCTCGAGGGCTTGCTAGGCAGCAGCATCGTCGGCTTCCACACCCAGGCGCACTGCAACAACTTCTTCGACTCGGTGGACCGCTACCTCGAAGCCCGAATCGATCGCGAGCTCTCGGCGGTGGTCCGCGGCGGGCACCGCACCTTCGTCCGTCCGTATCCCATCTCGGTGGAGTGGCCGGTCCACTGGCTCGCCGACTTGCCCCCGGCCGCGCGGTGTCACCAGAACGTGGCTGAGCGCTTCGGCTTGAAGGAAGACACGCTGATCGGCGTCGGCGTCGACCGGCTGGACTACACCAAGGGCGTCGAAGAGCGCCTGCTCGCCGTGGAGCGCTTGCTCGAGCTTCACCCCGAGCACCGAGGTCGCTTCACCTTCATCCAGGTCGCAGCCCCGAGTCGCACCTTGATCGAGCGTTATCGACAGCTGAACGACGCGGTCGTCGCACTCGCAGAGCGGATCAACCAACGCTTCGGCGCTGACGGGTACCGACCCGTCATCCTGCTGCACGAGCACCATCAACCTCCGCAAGTCTTCGAGCTTTATCGCGCGGCCGACGTCGTCTACGTGAGCAGCCTCCACGACGGAATGAACCTGGTCGCCAAGGAGTTCGTCGCCGCCCGCGAGGACGAGGGCGGCGTGCTGGTCCTCAGTCAGTTCACCGGGGCCGCTCAAGAGATGCCCGAAGCGCTGCTGGTGAACCCCTATGACATCGAGCAGGCTGCCACGGCCCTGGGAGCGGCCCTGCACATGTCCACCGAAGAGCAACGGCAGCGCATGCGCGCGCTCCGGCGTCACATCGCCGAGTTCAACGTCTACCGCTGGGCGGGGCGCATGCTGGTGGACGCGGCTCGCCTGCGGCGGCGCCAGCGCGTGCGGCTCGCCTTCGACTCGACGACGGACGAGGCGGCGTGACGCGCTCTCTCTTCGCTCGGCCCGGCCTCGAACGGCTGGCCGAGCTCGCCGGCCGGAACACCCTCGTGGTCCTGGACTTCGACGGGACTCTCGCTCCCATCGTGGTGGATCGAGACCGCGCGGGGCTGCGCGCATCCACGCGCCGCCTGCTGGCGAAGGTCGCGCAGCTCTACCCGGTGGCCGTGCTCTCGGGGCGCGCGCGAGCCGACGTTGCGACCCGGCTGGTGGGGCTGCCGCTCGCTGCCGTCATCGGCAACCACGGCGCCGAAGACGGCGAGCCTACTCGGGAGTCTCCGCGTGTTCGCCGCTGGCTGGCAAAGCTCGAGCGCTCGCTCGGCTCGCTGCCCGGGGTCGAGATCGAAGACAAGGGCCAGTCGCTCAGCATCCATTATCGGCGCGCTCCGAGCCGCACCCGCGCGCAACGAGCGATCGCCAACGTGGTCGACGCGCTTCCGGGCGCGCGCCGAGTCGACGGACATGCGGTGGTGAACGTCGTCGCCAAGGGCGCCCCTCACAAGGGCACGGCCATCCGCCGGCTCAGCAAGACGCTCGGCGCCGATGCCGTGCTGTTCGTCGGCGACGACATCACGGACGAGGACGCATTCGCGCTCGCGGGGCCCGACTTCTGCGGCGTCCGGGTGGGCGGCTCCCGGCGAACCGCGGCCAGCCACCATCTGAAGGACCAGTCCGAGATCGATCGCTTGTTGCTGGAGCTCATCCGGCTCCGCGGACCGCGACGTCGCTCGCGCGTCCCGCCGGCGCTGGCTGCCCTCGCAGCGCTCTCCCTCGCCAGCTGCGACCCGACGCCGCCCGGGCCCATCGCCGTCGAGCCCTCGAAGCCCGTGGCGGCCGTCGCCGCGAGCCCTCAGGCCAAACCCGAGCCTCGGTCGCGCGCACCGCTCAACGTACTGCTGCTCTTGATCGACAGCTGGCGCGCCGACGTCTCGTGGACCGGTTACCCACGCCAGACTACCCCCCGCATCGACGCGTTTCGAAAAGAACACTGCGTCGCCTACGCGAACGGGTACTCGCTCTCGAGCTACACGGCCAAGAGCGTGGTGCCGGCGCTGGTGGGCGACTACCCGAGCGCGATGCACCGCGACGCGTACTTCTTCACTCGGTACCCGGACCGCCACAATCTCTTCATCAGCGAGCGGGCTCAGGCCGCGGGGCACCGCACTCTGTCGGCGCAAGCGCACGGCTACTTCTTGCCCACGTTCCTGACCCACCAAGGCTTCGACGTGCACCGCACGCTGCCGGGCGGGGTCGATCTGAAAGAAGTGGCGTCCGTCTCCGGCGAACCGCTCACCGCGCTCGCCAAGGAAGTGCTCGGCGCTCCGGCGAACACGCTCCTGGCCGGCGGCAAGCGTTTCTTCGCGTTCGCGCACTACATGGACCCGCACCACACCTACGAACCGCACAAGGGCGTCGAGCGGTTCGGCCGCCAGCCCCGTGACCTCTACGATCACGAGGTGGCGTATACCGACCGGTGGGTGGGTGAGCTGCTCGACTTCGCGAAGAAACAACCCTGGTGGCCTCACACCGCAGTGATCATCAGCTCGGATCATGGCGAGGGCTTCGGTGAACGGAAGCACAATCGGCACGGTCACGAGCTGTGGGAGTCCGTCGTACGCGTGCCGTGGCTGGTGTGCTTCCCGGGGGTGAAGCCTCGCATCGTCTCGGATGTCCGGCGCAGTCACATCGACCTGGCGCCGACCATCGCCGACTTGATGGGCCTGCCGGCGACGCCGCTCTTCCGTGGCAAGAGCTTGGTACCGGAGCTTCTCGGTTCGGAGCCGGCCCTGCCCCGGCGAGTCGTGGTCGACCAACCGCGATCGGACTTGATGGATCGGCGGCGCGCCGTGATCGACGGCGACTGGAAGATCGTCGCTTTCGGCGACGATCGTGCCTTCTTTCTCTTCGACCTGGCGAACGACCCGTGGGAAAACACGGATCTCGCCGGGGCCCGCCCGGAAGAACTGGCCCGGATGAAGCGCGTCTACGACGACGAGTCGACGAAGATCCCACTGGTCGAGGTCGAGCGCGGACCCGATCTGAAAGGCGCGCCGCGCGGCCGGCGCTGGTGACATGACCTGGTACAAGGACGCCGTCTTCTACGAGCTTCGCGTTCGCGCTTTTTACGATGCCAACGGGGACGGCATCGGTGACCTGAAGGGGCTGACCGAGAAGCTCGACTACTTGCATGACCTCGGCGTCACCGCGCTCTGGCTCTTGCCGTTCTACCCCTCACCGCTGCGCGACGACGGCTACGACATCGCGGACTATTGCGCGGTTCATCCGGCTGTGGGAACCCTGGACGACTTCCGCGCGTTCGTGGAGGCGGCGCACGCGGGGGGGCTGCGGGTCGTGACGGAGCTGGTCTTGAACCACACCTCCGACCAGCACCCGTGGTTTCAGCGTGCGCGACGCGCCGCACCAGGCAGCCCGGAGCGCGACTTCTACGTGTGGAGCGACACGCCGGACCGATACCCGGAAGCACGCATCATCTTCACCGACTACGAGAGCAGCAACTGGGCCTGGGATCCGGTGGCGAAAGCCTACTATTGGCATCGCTTCTTTTCGCACCAGCCGGATCTGAACTACGACAGTCCCGAGGTCCGCCGCGCCATCGTCGAAGTCGTCGACTTCTGGCTCGACATGGGCGTCGACGGGCTGCGGCTCGATGCCGTGCCCTACCTGTTCGAGCGAGAGGGCACGAGCTCGGAGAACCTGCCCGAGACCCACGCCTTCTTGCGCGACCTGCGGCGTCACGTGGATCGCCGCTTCCCGGGGCGGATGTTGCTGGCGGAGGCCAACCAATGGCCGGAAGACGCCGCCGCGTACCTCGGCGCAGGCGACGAGTGCCACATGGCGTTCCACTTCCCCATCATGCCGCGCTTGTTCCTGGCATTGCGGATGGAGGACGCTTTTCCGATTCTGGACATCTTGGAGCAGACGCCGGAAATCCCCGCCAATGCTCAGTGGGCCATCTTCCTTCGCAACCACGACGAGCTGACGCTGGAGATGGTCACCGACGAGGAGCGCGACATGATGCTGCGCGCCTACGCCCGGGAGCCAGAGATGCGCGTGAACGTGGGCATCCGTCGGCGGCTCGCGCCGTTGCTCGACAACAACCGCCGGCGCATCGAGCTGATGAACGCGCTCCTGTTCTCGCTGCCGGGTTCGCCCGTGGTGTACTACGGCGACGAAATCGGGATGAGGGACAACATCTATCTCGGCGATCGCAGCGGCGTGCGCACGCCCATGCAGTGGAGCGCCGATCGCAACGCGGGCTTCTCGAGCGCGAACCCCCAGCGGATGTTCCTGCCACCCATCGTCGACCCCGAGTTCCACTACCAGACGGTGAACGTCGAGAACCAGCAGAAGAATCCCAGCTCGCTCTTGTGGTGGACCAAGCGGCTCATCGCGCTGCGTCGCCAGTACCCGACGTTCGGCCGCGGGGACTTCCAGGCCCTGCGCACCGGCAATCGGGCCGTGCTCGCCTTCGTGCGCCGCGCCGGCGATCAGCGCCTCTTGGTGGTGGCGAACCTGTCGCGCTTCGTCCAGTCCGCGGCCCTCGAAGCCTCGTCGCTGACCGGCACGGTTCCGGTCGAGATGTTCGGGGGCGCTGCCTTTCCACCGATAGGAAACGGGCGGTACCGGGTGTCGCTGGGTCCGCACGACTTCTTCTGGTTCCACTTGCAGCCTGGCGCCGTCACCGAGGTGTCGCCCGTGACGGCGCCGCCGCCGACTTTGACCGTCGGCCGCCACTGGTACGAGTTGCTCGACCCGGCACACCGCACGCCCGAGCTGGAGGCGCGCGTCGGCAGCTGGATCTACGGCCGCCGCTGGTTCCGCGCCAAGACGAGCAAGTCGCGGGTGCGGATCGCCGGCAGCATCGAGCTAGATGCGGTGAAGGACACGCGGCTGGTGATGCTCGAGGTGAGCGAGCGCGGCGGGGGAACCGACACTTACGTGGTCGCGCTCCGCGCAGCGCGCGAGGAGCATGAGGACGCGCTCGCCCGCGTTCGACGCAAAGGCAGCGCCGCGACGCGCGCGCTCGTCGACGTAAGCGGCGACGCCAGCCTCGGCAGCAGCCTGCTCGCCCTGGCGCGCGACGGTCGGCGCAGCAAGACCTCGCTCGGCACGCTGGTCGGAAGTGTGCCCGGCGAGATCACCGAGCTTCCCGCTCTCGGCGCCCAGCCAACGTCGACCGATCAGACCAACAGCTGCTTCGTGCTCGGCTCCGAGGTGGTATGCAAATGGATCCGCAAGCTCGAGGGCGGTCCCAGCGTCGAGGTCGAAGTGCTGCGCGAGCTCTCGGCTCGGGCCTCGGAGCTCCTGGTGCCCGAGCTCCTGGGCACGCTCGACCTCCACGGTAACGATGGAACCACGCAGACCGTCGCGAGCTTCACGCGCTTCATCGTCAATCAGGGGACGGCGTGGCAGCTCACGCAGGACGAGGTCCGGCGGTTCTTCGAGCACGCGCTGGTGCACGACGGCCCCAAAGACGTACTCGGTGCGTTCGCGACGATCGCCGAGCGCTTGGCGATTCGCACGGCCGAGCTCCACCTGGCGCTGGCGTCGTCGCTCAACCCCGACTTCGTCCCGAGGCCGCTCGACGCGCGGGCCGAGTACCAGGCGCGACGAGCGTTGGCAGCCCGCTCCATCGACACCCTCGAGCGGGCGCTCCCGAGCCTGCCGCCGCAGGCGCTGCCGCTCGCGCGCGCGGTTCTCGCCAAGCGACGCGAGGTCGCGGCTCGCCTGCGTGGCTGGCTCGACGGCAAGCCGCGACTCGTCGGCATCCGGATCCACGGCGACTATCACCTGGGACAGCTGCTGTTCACGGGCCGCGACTTCGCTGTCGTCGACTTCGAGGGAGAGCCGGCGCGGAGCCTGACCGATCGCCGGCGACGCCGATCGGCGCTGACGGACGTCGCCGGGCTGTTGCGCTCGCTCGACTACGCGGTCCACAGCGTGCTTCACGCCGACGTTCCGACCGCCGGGCCACGCAGCGAGGATCTGACGCTGCTCGCGCCGTGGGGCGAGCGCTGGCTCGCCGAAGCGAGCGCGGCATTCCTGTCCGCCTACTGCGCGAGGATGGCCGACTCGCGCCTCGTGCCGGCGGACGAGCGGGCTCTTCGCGCCGAGCTCGACCTTTGCCTGCTCGAGAAGGCGCTGTACGAGGTCGCCTACGAGCTGGAGAACCGTCTCGCCTGGGCCTCCATCCCGCTGGCGGGGCTGGCGAAGCTGCTGGGCGCCCGGGTCACGCGCCGCTGAAGTCGGCGCTCAGAGTTGGACGTCCGCCCAGAGGATCGATAGGTCGAGCTCGAGTGCCTCGAAGGGCTCGGCGCGAACGCGCGCAGCGTCGCGCCAGACGCCGATGATGGTGTAGCGCCCAGATTCGAGGCGAAGGGCCTCCAGAGTATGGTCGAGAGGAGTCACGAGCCACACGTGCGTCACGGCTTCGCGGGAGTAGATCGGCAGCTTGTCGGCGCGATCCGTCTTCGCGCTCGACGGCGAGAGCACTTCGCAGACCCAGTCGGGGGCGAGGGTGAAGTAGGGCTCGTTCCGCACCGCAGGGAGCCGCGTGCGCTTCCAGCCTCCGAGGTCCGGCACGAGAATTTCGTCGCCCAGATGGAGCTCCGGCTCATCGAGGATGATCCAGCCTCCCGGACCGCCGCGGCCGCGCTTGAACGGCGGCCCCAGCTCTTCGCCAAGCGCGCTCGCGGCCACCGAGTGGGGCCCGGCGGGGCGCGGGCTCAGGCGCAGCTCGCCGCCCACGATCTCTGCGACCTGATTGCGTGCTGCCGTGAGCACGTCCTCGTAGGTGGCGCGGCGCGGCGCTGGGTCGCCCATTGCGAGGAGTATAGCTCCATCCTGTCGGGAGCGGGCCGCACGCGGGGTGCTCACGAACCCGTGAGCACCAACCGGCGCAATCGAGCCCGCGGCTCGAGCAGGTCCGCCAGCGTGTGCTGGTCGAGCTCGGCGTAGAAGGCGTTCGCCGCTCGCGCGAACACGGACTTCAGCCCGCACGCCGGCGAGATCTTGCAGGTGGATCGCTCCGGGTCGAAACACTCGACGAGACTCAGGTGGGCCTCGGTCGCGCGAACCACCGCCCCGACGCGAATCGCCGCGGGCGACTTGGCCAGGCGCAGCCCGCCGCCCTTGCCGCGCACCGTCTCGACGTAGCCGTGCTGCGAGAGGAAGTGCACGACCTTCGTGAGGTGGTTCTCCGAGACGCCGTAGGCCGCGGCAACCTGCGCGATCGTGGTCAGCTCGCCGTGGACTCCCAGATAGATGAGCACGCGCAGGGCGTAGTCGGAGAACTTGGTCAGACGCATCGCGGAGGGCCGAAGGGTCGGGTCAGCTCTCGAGCCGGCTCAAGCGAAACACCGTGTCGTCGTGAGCATGCTCGAGCAGGATCCGCTCCACCCGCGCTTGCCACAGCCGACCAAACTCCGCGCGCTCGTCGGAGCTGGCCTGCCCCGCCAAGCAGCGCTGCAAGAGGGGCATGGCGCGCGGGTCGCCGGCGACGTGCTTCAGGTGAGCTTCCGCCTGCACCCGAATCCCCGTATCCATGCGACGAAAGCACAGCG
>Ga0073899_10001436_pt1 | contig 21811 bp, 17 predicted proteins | sample KloWWTmetaKNB5Ph_FD_88975 | JGI IMG/M metagenome (GOLD analysis project Ga0073899, IMG submission 88975) | Active sludge microbial communities from Klosterneuburg, Austria, studying microevolution and ecology of nitrifiers - Klosterneuburg... | ecosystem: Engineered > WWTP > Aerobic digester >... | reverse complement strand
GGAGCGCCGGCAACGGCGCGATTCATCCGTCAGCAAGTACGCCGCCGCAAGGCGGCGTACGTCACGCGGCGAGTTTCAGCGATACCGGAATGCCTACCTTGGCGCACATGCCAAGCAGATAGTCGACCGAGAATTTCTCGATCCGGTTGCGCACAATTTCATTCAGACGCGGCGCCGAGATTCCGAAGCGTCCCGCCGCACGCGCCTGGGTCAGCCCTTCGCGTTCGATCCAGAGACGGATCTCCTCCGCCAACTGCGCGCGGAACAACATCACCGCCGCTTCGTGCTTCGGAAATCCGAGCGCCTCGAACACATTTCGCTTGCTGCTGCGCCGGGTCATGAGTGCTCCTTGATGGTCGCGTAACGGGTCCTGGAAAGCTGCAGGTCGAGTGTCGACGTGCGCTGAGACTTCTTCTGGAACACGTGCAGTACGTAGACGGCCGCCTTGAACCGCGCGACGTACATCACGCGGAAGGCGCCCGCTGGGTCGCGAATGCGAATTTCGTAAACGCCTGCGCCCACGTCCGGAATCGGCTTGAAGTCGCTCGGTTCGCGGCCCATCTGCACCAGAAACAACTCGTGCCCAGCGCGCGATCTCACCGATGCCGGCAACGCTGCCAGATCAGCTCGCGACGAGCCCAGAAAGCGGACTTCCTTCATGGCGCCAAATTATCTGTATTCGTAATTCGGTGCAAGCCGAAGTCGATATGCACGAAGGACAAGATGGACCTGGATATGCTTGCGGCTGCGCCTGCCAGTAGGAGCGCCGGCAACGGCGCGATCCAATTCGCCACGACCGCTGCTTCATTGCAGCGGCGTGAGTTCGGACTCGATGCGCTGCGCGGCGGTGGTGTAGTCGATGGCATCAAGGTCGCTGGCGTCGCCGAGCAGGTCGTCGAGGATCCGTTGCTGTACCCGGCCACGGCGCTGCGCTTCGGCGTAGCCGATGCGGAGGAACATGATCATCGAATAGCGCGGAACGAAATGCTCCGGGTGCAGGCCGGCGAGGCTGCGTTCCAGTTGCTTGAGCAGGGCGAAGCGTTCGCCGCTCACCGCGTCGCGCATCTCGACGTAGTTCTCGATCGCCATCTCGGCGATGGCATCGGTATTCGGCTTGCGTCGCGCGGCGAAGTCCTCGAATGCAGACTCGATGTCGTCGTGCTCGGCCAGCAGACGATCGAGTTCGAGGCAATCCTCGAACGCGCAGTTCATGCCCTGGCCCTGGAACGGCACGATGGCGTGGGCAGCGTCGCCGATCAGCAGTGCGCGTTCGTCCAGATGCCAGCGTTCCAGCCGCAGCGTCGCCAGCGGGCCGACCGGATTGCGTTCGAATTCGGCAATCAGGTCGGGTAGCAACGGCGCCGCACTCGGAAAGCGGTCGACGAAAAAGTCGCGCACCGCGATCTTGGAATCCAGGCTGGCAAAGCCGGGACGGCCGCGCTTGGCGAGGAACAGGGTCGCGGTGAAGCTGCCGTCGATATTCGGCAGGGCGATCAGCATGCAGGCGTCTTGCGGCCAGATGTGCAACGCGTTGGCCTCGATGCGGAAGCCGCCGTCGGGACTGGGCGGCATGCGCAGCTCCTTGTAGCCATGCTGCATCCAATCGATCTGCTCGCCGAGGTCGACCATGCGTTGCATCGACGTGCGTAGCGACGAGCCGGCGCCATCGGCCCCAATCACCAACTCGAACTCGGTGCGCCGCGCTTGCGCGTCGTCGCCGGCGAAACGCAGTTCGCGACGTGCGAAGTCGACCGACTCGAGCACGCTGTCGAAGTGGAACGCGGCGCCGGCGGCCTCGGCGGCGTGGATCAGCCCGGTGTTGAGGCGGCCGCGATTGACTGCCCACAGCACTTCGCTGTCGTCGCGGCCGTAGCGGAAGAAGCGCTGGTTGCCATCGCCCTCGTGCACCATGCGACCGCGCATCATCACCGCCAGATCGAGCACCTCGCGCTCGAGTCCGGCGCTGCGCAGGGCATGCAGGCCGCGCTCGGCCAGTGCCATGTTGATCGAGCGGCCACCGAGATAGCCGACGCTGCGCGGGTCCGGGCGTCGTTCGAAGACGCGCACTCGTTCGCCACGTTGCGCGAGCTTCAATGCCAGCAGGCTGCCAGCCAGGCCGGCGCCGATGACGGTGTGCTCGCGTTTCGGCATGGACGTTTCCACGGGGCAGTGATCGATCATCACCCGTCGTGCGCAGCCACGGCAAGGTCATTGATCGGCGCCCCCAAGCTAGGGACAATGCCGTGATGACGATGTCAACCTACTGCCCACCGCGTTTCGCCAAGCGGCGCCGTTCGTACTGATGGCCACCTATGCCATCGGCGATGTGCAGGGCTGCCACGACGCGCTGGCGCGCCTGCTGGAACACATCCGCTTTGACCCTGCCCGTGATCGCCTGTGGTTCTGCGGTGATCTGGTCAATCGTGGCGGCCAGTCGCTCGAGGTGTTGCGGCTGGTGCGGTCACTGGATGCGCAGTCGGTGGTCGTGCTTGGCAACCATGACCTGAGCCTGCTGGCCGTGGCCGAGCGCAAGGAAGTCGATCAGCGGCGTGCCAACGTTGACCTGGCGCGCGTGCTGATGGCCGCCGACCGCGAGGATCTGCTCGCCTGGCTGCGCCATCGGCCGCTGCTGCACGTCGACCGCGAGATCGGCTTCGCCATGGTCCACGCCGGCCTGGCGCCGCGCTGGACCCTGAACATCGCCCTGGCGCGCGCCGCGGAGGTCGAGCGCAAGCTGCGCGGCGCGGACTACCGCAAGCTGCTCAAGAGCATGTTCGGCGACCGGCCGGCACTGTGGTCGAAGAACCTCGCCGGTATCGATCGTCTGCGCGCGATCATCAATGTGATGACGCGCATGCGTTTCTGCGACGTGCGCGGACGCTTGGAGTTCGCCGCCAAGGGCGCTCCCGGCACGCAGGCGCCTGGGCTGTATCCCTGGTTCGAGGTGCCCGGGCACAGCCTGCGCGACCTGCCCATCATCTGCGGGCACTGGTCGACGCTCGGTCTGTTCCAGGGGCTTGGCATCCACGCCATCGACACCGGTGCGGTCTGGGGTGGCAAGTTGACGGCGCTGGAGCTCGGCCCGGAGCCGCGTGTGCATGCGGTGCAGTGCGAGGCGCCGCCGGGAACCCGCGGACGCCCGTCAGACTGACCGCGTGACGAATCGTGCCGCTGTTGCGGCAGTGTGGCGTCGGCTGCGCGCGCGGCGATGGCATCGGTCATAATCCGCTCCCGCCACGTCCTGTCCCCCATGTCGAACTTTGCTCCCGGACAACGCTGGATCTCGAACGCCGAGCCTGAACTCGGCCTCGGCACCGTCTTGCGAGTCGAGGGGCGCATGGTGCAACTGGTCTACGCGCGCACTGGCACCGTGCGCCAGTACGCGGCGCAGTCGGCGCCGCTGACGCGGGCACAGTTCCGCATTGGCGACATGATCACGCTCGCCGGTCGACCGCATCGGGTCGATGCCGTCGATGCCCGCGATGGTCTGCTGCATTACGCCGTTCACGGCACCAGCGTTTGCGAGACCGGACTCGATGACCTGCAGAACGTGTCCAAGGCTGAAGACCGGCTGGGCCAAGGTCGCATTGATCGCAACGACCAGTTCGAGTTCCGCCACCAGGCACTGATCCATCGCGCGCAAGCACGGCGCAGCGCCGCGTTCGGCCTGCAGAGCGCGCGCGTCGATCTGATCCCGCATCAGTTGCGCGTCGCCCAGATCGTCGCCGACCGGCGCCCGCCAAGGGTGCTGCTGGCTGACGAAGTCGGCCTCGGCAAGACCATCGAGGCCGGCCTGATCATCGCCCGCCAGATCGCCAGCGGCCGCGCCGGGCGCGTGCTGGTGCTGGTGCCGGAAACGCTGGTCTACCAGTGGTTTGTGGAATTGCTGCGTCGTTTCAACCTGGCCTTCTCGATCTACGACGCCGAGCGCGTTGAGGCGATCGAGCTGAACGCTGACGGGCGCAATCCGTTCGAAGACGATGAACTGGTGATCACCGACAGCAGCTTCATCGTCGCCAACCCCGAACGCGCGAAGCAACTGGTCACTGCCGGCTGGGATCTGCTGGTGATCGACGAGGCCCACCATCTTTCCTGGTCACCGGAAGAAGAGAGCCCGGAATACGTGCTTGCCGAGGCATTGGCCAAGCGCACGCCGGGCGTGGTGCTGCTGACCGCGACGCCGGAGCAGCTTGGGCGCAGTGGTCATTTCGCGCGCCTGCGATTGCTCGATTCGGCGCGCTACCACGATCTTGCTGCGTTTCAGCAGCAGACCGCCGAGTACGCCAAGCTGTCCACGCTGGCGGCGGCGCTGATCGAGGGTGAGCCGCTTTCCGTCGACGATCAGCACACGCTGACAGCGACGCTCGGCGACACCGCGCAGATGCCGGAAGACGACGAAGCGCGCGATGCCATGCTGGCGGCGCTGATCGATCGCCACGGTACCGGGCGTGTGATGTTCCGCAACCGCCGCGCGGTCGTCGGCGGTTTCCCGAAGCGGGTGCCGGAGCTGGTCACGCTGCCCGAGGAACAAGCCAACGACGACCTGCGCGGGCACCTGCTGGCCGAGTTCCTGAGCGATGTCGATGGGCACGCCCATGCCTTGCCGCTGAACTATGCGAAGGACCCGCGCCTGGCCTGGCTGGTGGCGTTGCTAGAAGAATTCCCGGCCGACAAGTTCCTGCTGATCTGCCGCAGCCAGGCCAAGGTGCTGGCGCTGGAAGAGGCGCTGCGCGCGGCCAGTGGCGTGGCTGTCGCGCGTTTTCATGAAGGCATGAGCATCGTTCAGCGCGATCGCAATGCTGCGTTCTTCCAGAGCGCAGAGGGTGCGCGTCTGCTGCTCTGCGCCGAGATTGGTTCGGAAGGTCGCAACTTCCAGTTCGCGCATCATCTGGTGTTCTGGGACCTGCCGCCGGACCCGGACCAGCTTGAACAGCGCATTGGTCGCCTCGATCGCATCGGCCAGAAGCGCGATGTCAACCTGCACTTCGCCAAGTTCCGTCACACCGCGCAGGAAGCACTGGTGCGCTGGTTCGACGAAGGACTGGATGCCTTCCGCAGCAGCCCGCAGGACGGCCGTGAATTGTTGCGCCGCTTCGGTGCCGAGCTGGTGCACGTCGCGCGCGAGTATGCAGCGGCTCATTCGGCCGCGGAGGAAGCGCTCGAATCGCTGATCCGGCGCACGCAGACCGCGCACCGTGAACTCGCGGCCGCGATCCAGAACGGCCGCGACCGCCTGCTCGAACTCGCTACCCAGCGCGCCGCGCCCGACGCGCTGCTGCAGCACGCCCTGCACGATGACGACCACAACCCCGGGCGCGACGAGTTCGTGCTCAAGCTGTTCGAGCAGTTCGGCATCAGTAGCGAAGAGTTGAGCGGCACCATCCACCTGCTCGATCCCGAATACCTGAGCACCGAAGGCTTTCCGGGGTTCGAGCACGGGCCGCGTCAGGCCACCTTCGATCGAACCACCGCGCTGACGCGCGAGGACGTGCTCTTCCTGCGGGTCGATCATCCGATGGTGCAGGGCGCGCTCGATCTTCTTCTCGGCGCCGAAACCGGCAACGCCGCGTTCCTGGTCGATCCCGCGCTGCCGCCGCGCTCGGCCTTGCTCGAAGCGGTGTTCCTGCTCGAATGCGTGGCACCGGCGAAGCTGCACGTCGATCGCTTTCTGCCGCCACTGCCGTTGCGCGCCGTGGTCGACTCGCGCCTGAGCGAACGCCCGGACTACCAGCCTTCCGACGAAGCGCGACGCCGCGCCAGCGAGCTGACCATCGACCTCGGCAAGTTGCGCAAGGTGCTGAACCAGTTGCTGCCGCCAATGCTGAAGACCGCGCAGGCCAAGGTCGAACGCCTGGCCCGGCGCGAGGTAGAAGGCGCCATGCTCGCCGCCGACCAGCGCCTGGAGGCGGAGATCGAACGCCTGGTCGCGCTGGCTGCGGTCAATCCGGGCGTGCGCGCCGAAGAAATCGCCGCCGCCACCGACGAGAAGCAGCAGCTGCACGAGTTGCTGCCCGAATCGCGCGTGCGCCTCGACGCCGTGCGCCTGATCGTCAGTCCGGATTTCCTCACGCTGGCAAACCGCGGCTGAGCGTGTCGAATCGTCGCCGGGCCCGTGTAGCATCGCAAGCCGATGCCGCGCGGGTGAAGGGCCACGATGAAGTACGACGACGCCGAATACCTATTCCTGAACTTCGAGACCGAGCGTGAGAACGACGATGCCGGCACGCACATCGGCATGTACCTCGCCTGGGCGCTACTGCGTGGTCTGGGCGGTGAGGACTTCTCGAAGCCGGACGTAGCCGAACCCATCCGCCGCCTGCAGGCACGAGAGATCACCGGCGCCGCAGTGCTCTGGGACCGCTGCGACGGCAAACTGATCGACGACGATTTCAATGCGGTCGGCAACGCATTCACCGCTGCGTACTACGAAAAGTTCTTCGTGCGCGACTACGAGCGACTGTTCCAGCGTGACTTCGTGGATACCGGACACCCGACTGACGACTTCTGCAGCGTGCCGGATACCTGGGCCAATTTCGAGCGCATGGCAACCGTGCTTGATCAGCGCTTCGCACAATGGCGCAAGCAATCGCCACCTTCGGTGCCCACAGCACCCGCGGCGCCGACAACATCACTGCCGCTCGAGTTGGTGGCGATGGACGAGCCGGCCGGCGGAAACCAGGGTGCGCATCCTTCGCTCGACCAGTTGCGTCAACGCGCCGAAGCCGGCGACCGCGAGGCATGGTATGAGCTGGGCGTCGAATACATCACCGGTGAACGCGTGGCGCAGGATTTCGTGGCTGCTGCGAAAGCGTTCACGCAGGCAGCGAATCTGGGCCAGATTGATGCGAAGTTCAACCTCGGCGTCTGCTACCAGAACGGCAACGGCGTAACCAAGAGTGCCGCGCGGGCCCTGCACTGGTTCAGTCAGGCAGCCGACGGCGGACACGCCGAGGGCCTGTACATGCTTGGCATGGCTTATCGCAACGGCAGCGGTGTGCCGCAGGATCTCGGGGCCTCGAACGCATTGTTGCTGCTTGCGCGTGCCAGGGGCAGCGCGGACGCAGCACGCGCCGGCATCATGGCTGGCAGCGGTGGTTATGCCGACCTGTTCGAACAGATCAGGGAACCCGGCAGGTTGCTTGATACGTTGGCCGCGCGGCGGGCGTCCGTTACGCGCCTCGCGAATGCGCCGGACCGGGCTGGCGCTGATGTGATCGGCATTGCTGCGACCGCGATCGGTGCCGCGTCGCTGTTCATCCTGTTGCTGATGACCGGAAGCGTCACCGGTACACCGCTCAAGATCGCCGCACTGGTATTCTCGGCGCTGGGTGCATTCGGCACCTGGCGACTGAGTACGGTCATGGGTCACGGCCCGCTGCAACGCCTGCTGCTGACGCTCTGTGCCGCGGTTCCGTTCGCCGGTTCATTCCTCTGCATGTTGATGCTGAAGTGGCGATTTCTGAGCTGACCGTCACTCGCGATGTGAGTGAGCGCTTCCCGCATTCAACGCACCGGCAATGCCCGCTGCGCAATGATCTGTTCGGCCACGTTGAGCACGGTGTTCGTGGGCAGTAGCGCGTCGATCACGGGCACCGTCGGCAGCGGCCGTTCGAAGCGTTCGAGCACGGCATCGACCAGCGCCGGGGTGCGGTCGTCGGCCGGGTGGTAGCGGCCCGACTTGCGGTCGGCGCCGATGCGCGCCTTGGCCACGTCGGCCGGCAGATCGAGCCAGATCGGAACCATGACCAGGTCGTACTTTGCGGCGATGCGCGCCACGCGTTCCAGGTCGCCGCGGCTGGAGAAGGTCATGCCGTCGATCACCGTCGACTCGCCGATCGCGCCGTTCACTTCGACTGCAAGCAACACGGCGTGAAACGCCGCGCGCTTCTCCGGCAGCGAATAGGTGCACTGCGGGAACAGCGCGCGTGCGATCAGATCGCGGTTGGCCAGGCGCAGGTCGAGACGTTCGGCCAGAGCATTGGCGAGCGTCGACTTGCCGGCGCCGGGCAGGCCGATCAGGGCGACTACGACCGGTCGCGACCAGTGCGGGTGGCGCGCGTGCGGCGCGTTCGGCAGACGGTTCGGGCTCATGGCGCGAGCATAGCGGCGCGACGCGGGCTGGTCAGCGGCGTGCGTCCCCGGCACACTCGCGCACCGCGAGGAAGCCCATGATTCGCCGACTGCTGCAACGCTATTTCGTCCCCGGTCTTCTCACCCTGATTCCGATCTGGCTGACCTGGATCGTGTTCAAGTTCGTGTTCCAGGCGCTGTCGATGGTGTCCGCGCCGTGGATCAAGGCGGTGTTCGACCCGCTGGCGCGCGCGCATCCGGCGCTGTTTGGCTGGCTGGCATCGTCGACCACGCAGTTCCTGCTCGGCGTGGTGTTGACGATCTCGCTGATCCTGTTCACCGGTTGGTTGAGCCGGCGCGTGATCGGCAAGCGTCTGCTGCTGCTGTTCGAGCAGACGCTGGAGCGGGTGCCGCTGGCGAAGACCATCTACGGCGGTACCAAGCAGCTGCTGGAAGCGTTGCAGACCAAGCCCGATGGCACCCAGCGCGTGGTGCTGATCGACTTCCCGTCGCCGGAGATGAAGACCATCGGCCTGGTCACGCGCGTGCTGCGCGATGCTCGCACCGGCCAGGAAATGGCTGCGGTGTACGTGCCGACGACGCCGAACCCGACCTCGGGCTATCTGGAGATCGTGCCGGTCTCGAAGCTGACGCCGACCGACTGGAGCGTCGACCAGGCGATGGCCTTCATCATCTCCGGTGGTGCCAAGTCGCCGGAGACGCTGCGCTTCTATCGCGATGACGAGGAGCCGATCCGTTGAACCCCGCCGTGAGACCCATGATGCCGCCGATGCGCCTGATCCCGATGTTGTTCCTGCTCGCCACCTCCGGTGTGCAGGGTAAGCGCCTGCAGACGCCCGCCGAGGCCGCCGACTTGCTGCGCACGCCCGACGCGGCGACCACCTACGCCTTCATCGACCGGCTCGACGCCGCCAGTGAGCACATCACGGTGCGCGAATTCGGCACCACCCCGCAGGGGCGCAAGCTGATCGTGGTCATCGCGGGCGAGGTGAAGCCGGAGCGCGAAGTCGTGTTCGTGCAGGCCGGTATCCACGCCGGCGAGATCGAAGGCAAGGACGCCGGGTTGATGCTGCTGGCGGAGATTGCCGATGACACGCGCCGCTCGCGCCGCTGGCTGGCGCACGCGACCCTGGTGTTCGTGCCGATCCTGAATCTCGATGGCCACGAACGGTCGTCCAAGTTCAATCGCATCAACCAGAACGGCCCGGTCGAGATGGGCTGGCGCGGCACCGGCCAGCGCCTGAACCTCAATCGCGACTACCTCAAGGCCGATGCCCCGGAGATGCGTGCGCTGCTGGCGCTGATCAACGACGTGAACCCGGACATCCTGATCGACAGCCACACCACCAACGGCGCCGACTACCAGTACGACCTGACCTGGTCGATGGACGATACCGTGGTCCAGCACCCGCGCCTGCGCGCCTGGCAGGAACAGGCGCTTGCCGGCCGCGTGCAGGCCTGGATGGAAAAGCGCGGACACCTGATCGCGCCCTACATCGAGTTGAACGATCCCACCGATCCGCTCAAGGGGTTCACCAATTTTGGCGCCAGCCCGCGCTATTCCACGGGTTATGCGGTCGCGCGTGGCCGCGTTGGGCTGCTGCTGGAGACGCACATGCTGAAGCCGTACCCGGTGCGGGTGCGCGCTACCTACGACGTGATCGCGGCGATCCTCGACGACGTCGCCGCGCATCCGGGCGAGTTGCGCGCGGCGACGCAGCAGGTCGATGCCGATACCGTGGCACGTGCCGCGGATGCGAGCGCCAGCGTGCCGATCCAGGTTGAAAACGCCGGCGTCGCCGAAGACTTCGCGTTCCGCGGCTATGAGTGGGCGGTCACGCAGAGCGAAGTCAGCGGCGGTCCGTGGATCCGTTACGACCCGGGCAAGCCGAAGACTTTCAGCGTGCCGTTCTATCGCGAGGTCAAGGTCGCCCAAGCGGTCAAACCCGCTGCGGCCTATGTGATCCCGCAGCAATGGAGCGCGCTGATCGAACGCCTGCGCGTGCATGGCGTGCGGCTGCAACGCATCGGCCAGGACAGGCGTGTGAACGCCGAGGTCTCGCTGTTGTCGAAACCGCAGTTCGCGACTGCGTCGTTCGAGGGGCGCGTTGCCGTCACCGCCTTCGAGCACCGCCGTGAAACCCGCGAAATGCCGCTGCGCAGCGGCGACTGGCTGGTGCCGATGGATCAGCCGCTGGCCAATGTCGCGCTGCACGTCCTGGAGCCGGATGCGCCGGACTCGGCGCTGCGCTGGGGCGATTTCAACATCGTGTTCGAGCAGCGCGAATACGCCGACGGCCGCGTTGCCGAACAGCTCGCGCGCGATCTCATGGCCGCTGACCCGAAGCTCAAGGCCGAGTTCGAGGCCAAGCTCGCCGCCGAACCGGAGTTCGCCAAGAACCCCTACGCGCGCCTGAACTGGTTCTACCTCCGCTCCAACTGGCGCGAACCCGACCTCGGTCTGTATCCGGTGTTGCGGTTGGATCGGGGGGCGGCGCGATCAACCATCGAGCGCTGACCACCGCGCATAGGCGGCATCCAGCGTTGCCTGTTTCGCGGCGCGCTCGCTGTTCGCGGCGGTGATTGCGGCCGCTGGCTGCTGGTAGAACGCCGGTTCGAGCATGCGCGCATCGAGGGTCGCAAGCTCGCTTTCGAGTTGCTCGATGCGCGCCGGAAGTTCGGCCAGCTCGCGCTGTTCCTTGAAGCTGAGGCGCTTCTTTGCCGCAGGCTCGGCGACCGGCGTCGCCATGGTGGCTGCAGCGGGCTCGGTTCTTGCCGCCCGCGTGGTGGCGGCGCTCGCGGCCGCGCGCTGTCGCAGCCAATCGTTGTAGCCGCCGATGTATTCCTGCACGCGACCTTCGCCCTCGAAGACCAGGGTGCTGGTCACCACCGCGTCGAGGAAGTCGCGGTCATGCGACACCAGCAGCAGGGTGCCGGGCCAGGTCGAAAGCAGCTCCTCCAGCAGTTCCAGGGTCTCGATGTCGAGGTCGTTGGTCGGCTCGTCGAGCACGATCACGTTCGCCGGGCGTGCGAACAGCTTGGCCAGCAGCAGGCGGTTGCGCTCGCCGCCAGAGAGCTTGGTGATCGGCGCGCGCGCGCGTTCCGGGGTGAACAGGAAGTCCTGCATGTAGCCGATGATGTGCTTGCGCTGGCCGTTGATTTCGACGCTGTCGGAACCGCCGGCGACGTTGTCGAGCGCGTTCTGGTCCTCGTTCAGCGCCATGCGGTGCTGGTCGAAGTAGGCGACTTCGAGATTGCTGCCGAGTACCACTTCGCCCGAACTCGGCTGCAGATCGCCGAGCAGCAGGCGGATCAGCGTGGTCTTGCCGACGCCGTTCGGGCCGATGATGCCGATGCGGTCGCCGCGCTGGATCATCGTCGTCAAGCCATCGACCAGCACGCGATCGCCGAAGGTGAAACGCAGGTCGCGGGTCTCGGCCACGCGCTTGCCGGAGGGCGCGGCCTGGCTCACCGCGAGATTGACCTTGCCCATCTGCTCGCGCCTCTGGGCGCGTTCGCGGCGCATGCCTTCGAGTTCGCGCACGCGGCCTTCGTTGCGCGTGCGGCGTGCCTTGATGCCCTGGCGGATCCAGACCTCTTCCTCGGCAAGCTTGCGGTCGAAGTGCGCGTTCGCGAGCGCCTCCGCATGCAGTCGCTCTTCGCGCCGACGCAGGTAGTTGTCGTAGTCGCCAGGCCAGCTGGTCAGCTGGCCGCGATCGATCTCGACGATGCGCGTGGCCAGCGCGCGCAGGAAGCGTCGGTCATGCGTCACGAACACCACGCTGCCGGAAAAGTTGAGCAGCAGCTGTTCGAGCGCGTCGATGGCTTCGAGGTCGAGGTGGTTGGTCGGCTCGTCGAGCAGCAGGATGTCCGGCTCGACGACCAGCGCGCGCGCCATCAGCACGCGCCGCTTCATGCCACCGGAGAGCGACGAGAACAGCGCGCTGCCGGGCAGTTCCAGGCGTTCGATGATGCGGCTGACACGCAGGTCCAGGTCCCAGCCGCCACGCGCGTCGATCGCCGCCTGCACTTCGGCAAAGCGCTGGCCGACGGTGTCGCCGTGCTCGATCAGGTGATGGAACTCGGCAACCAGCAGGCCGATGTCGCCGAGCGCGGCGGCGACCACGTCGAAGACATCGCCTTCGAGCCCGCGCGGCACTTCCTGGTCGAGCGTGGCGATGCGCACGCCATCGCTCAGCCGGACCTCGCCATCGTCGGGGCGGATCTCGCCAGCGATCAGGCGCAGCAGGGTCGACTTGCCCATGCCGTTGCGGCCGACGATGCAGACGCGTTCGCGCGGGTCGATGGCGAAATCGACGCCATCGAGCAGTTTCGGACCGCCGACCGCGAGGTCGACCTTGAGCAGTTGCAGCAGGGGCATGGGTGTTCCGGGGTCGGTAGTGGCCGCGTCCGTGACGGAAGTCACGGCGGGTCCAGACAGCCGCGCACGTTATCATGGGCAGTCGATACGCGGGCTCGATCGGCGACGCTGCACGCTGGCGCTGTTGGGACCGCACACGCTTTCCTTCTTGCATTGGATAGCAACATGAAACGTCGATTGATCGTGGCTGCGGCCGGCTTGGCCGCCGTGCTGGCCCTGTCTGCCTGCGGCGGCAAGAGCGAGGATGCAAAGAACAAGTCGGCACCCACCGGCAGCGCCGCGTTGGCGGTGCAGTTGTCGCAGGTGGTGATGGCGCCGATAACGCGTTCGGTCAGCGTGTCCGGCGCGGTGGCGCCGTGGCAGGAGATGCAGCTGGGCGTCGAGCTGAGCGGCCTGCGCATTGCCGAGATCAAGGTCGAGGTTGGCGATCGCGTGCAGCGCGGCGACGTGCTGGTCACGCTCGATGCACGCACGCTGGAGAGCGAGCTGCAGGTTGCGGCGGCGGCGCTGGTCGAGGCGCGTGCCGGCGTGCTGTTGGCACGCACCCAGCTGGATCGCGGCGATAGCCTGCTGGCGCAGAAGCTGATCAGCGCTGCCGACCACGACCAGCTGCGGGCGGCACTGGTGCAGGCTACGGCACGTGCGGAAACCACCGCGGCGCAGTCCGACGCGGCCAGGCTGCGCCGCGACTTCGCCACCCTGCGTGCACCGCACGACGGCGTGATCGCCACGCGCAGTGCCGAACCGGGTGCGGTGGTGATGGGCGGCGCGCAGTTGCTGACCCTGATCCGCGATGGCCGGCTGGAATGGCGTGCCGAACTGAGCGAGGCCGACCTGATTGCGGTCAGCGTCGGCGACGTGGTCGAGGTGCGCGACCGCGAGGGTGCGCTGGTGTCCGGGCGTGTGCGCGCGGTGTCCCCGGCGCTCGCTGCCGAAACCCGCACGGGTACTGTGCACGCCGACCTGCCCGCGCCCGGCAAGCTGCGTGCCGGCATGTTCGCTCAGGGTCGCATCCTGCTCGACGAGGTCGAGGCGCTGACCGTGCCGATCGCGGCGCTGGTACGCCGCGATGGCTATGCCTATGTGTTCACGCTGAAGGGGCCGGACCGCGTCGAACGCCGTCGCGTCGAACCCGGGCGCATCGACGGCGATCGCGTCGAGGTGCGCTCCGGGCTGCAGGCGGGCGAGCGCGTGGTCAGTCGCGGCGGCGCCTTCCTGTCCGATGGCGACCGCGTGCGCGTGAGCAACGGAGGCTGACATGCTCAACGTCTCCGCATGGGCGATCCGGCGACCGCTGCCGGCGCTGATGATCTTCTTCGTGCTCTGCGTCGCCGGCATCTACGGCTTCATCCAGTTGCCGATCTCGCGCTTCCCCGACGTCAGTTTCCCGATGGTCGCGACCACCATCCAGCTGCCCGGCGCGGCGCCGAGCCAGCTCGAAGCCGAAGTCACGCGCAAGGTCGAGGACGCGGTGGCGACGTTGAACGGCGTCAAGCGCGTGATGTCGAGCGTGAACGAGGGTGTCTCCACGACCACCATCGAGTTCCAGCTGGAAGTCGACTTGCAGGTGGCGCTCGACGATGTGCGCGACGCCCTCAGCCGCATCCGTATGGACCTGCCGGTCGATATCGAGGAGCCGGTGGTGGCCAAGATCGAGATCGTCGGCGGCACTTTGCTGACCTACGCGGTCGAGTCGCAACGCATGCCCGCCGACGAACTCTCGTGGTTCGTCGATCGCGTCGTGACCAAGGCCATGTACGGCATCAAGGGCATCGCCACGGTCAAGCGCGTCGGCGGCATCGAGCGCGAGATCCGCGTCGATCTTGACCCGCAGGCGCTGAACGCGTTTGGGATCACCGCCGGGCAGGTGTCGCAGCAGCTGGCGCGCATTCAGGTCGAGCGCCCGGGTGGGCACATGGAATGGGCCGGCGAACGCCAGGTGGTGCGCACTGTCGGTACCGTCGCCGACGTCGATGCGCTGCGCGGCTACTCGATCAGCCTGCCCGACGGGCGTTCGCTGCGGCTCGACAGCATCGCGACCATTCGCGACGCTGCCGCCGAGACCAGCCAGATCGCCCTGCTCGACGGCAAGCCGGTGATCGGTTTCGACCTGACGCGATCGCGCGGTAGCAGCGAGGTCGATGTCGCCAAGCAGGTGCGTGCGGCGCTGGAGCAATTGCAGCAGGCGCATGCCGGCGTGAGGTTCGTGCTGGTGAATTCTGCGGTGGAGGAAGCCGAACGCTCCTATTCATCGTCCATGACCATGCTGTGGGAAGGCGCACTGCTCGCACTGGCGGTGGTGTTCCTGTTCCTGCGCGACTGGCGTGCGACCTGGGTCAGCGCGGTGGCACTGCCGCTGTCGATCATCCCGACCTTCGCGGTGATGCACTGGATCGGCTTCAGCCTGAACCTGATCACGCTGCTGGCTTTGTCGGTGGTGGTCGGAATTCTAGTCGACGACGCCATCGTCGAGGTCGAGAACATCGTGCGTCACCTGCGCATGGGCAAGAAGCCGATTGATGCGGCGCGCGAGGCGGCGGACGAAATCGGTATCGCGGTGATCGCGACTTCGCTGACGTTGGCGGCGGTGTTCGTGCCGGTGGCGTTCATGCCCGGCATCGCCGGCAAGTTCTTCCGCGAGTTTGGCTGGACCGCGGCGACCGCGGTGCTGTTCTCGTTGCTGGTGGCGCGGCTGTTGACACCGATGATGGCGGCGTACCAGATGCGCGCCAAGCCGGTGCAGGAGCATGATGGCCGGGTCATGGTCTGGTATCTGGGTTGGGTCGATGCCGCGTTGCGCCACCGCTGGCGCACGCTGGTCATCGCTGCGGTGCTGTTCCTGCTGTCGCTGGCGATCGTGCCGTTCATTCCCACGACCTTCATTCCGACCTCGGACCTTGGGCGCAGCAACCTCAGCATCGAACTGCCGCCGGGCACGCGCGTCGAGGAGACGTTTGCGGTCGCCGAGGACGCGCGCGCCCGACTGGCGCCGATCGCGGAACTGAAGCAGGTGTATTCCTCGATCGGTGCGGTGCTCGACATCGGTGATCCGACCAAGACCGGCATCGGCGAGACGCGCAAGGCGACGCTGATCCTCGACTGGGGCCAGGCTGCCGATCGCGGCCGCAGTCAGAAACAGTTGGAGGCCGAGGTGCGTACGCGCGTCGCCGACATCGCCGGGGCGCGCATCAGTTTCCTCAGCACTGAGCCCGGCGAGTTGATGCAGTTGGTGCTTTCGGGCGATGACGGCTTGAGCCTGGCGGAAGCCGCAGCGGCGCTGGAACGCGACCTGCGCACCTTGCGCGGCCTCGGCAGCATCACCTCAACCGCAGCACTGCTGCGTCCGGAAATCGTGATCGTGCCGGACCCGGCACGGGCCGCCGACCTCGGTGTGGCTACCGCCGACATCGCCGAGGCCGCGCGCATCGCGACGGCCGGAGATTTCGAGCAACGGCTGGCGAAGCTGAACCTGCCCGATCGCCAAGTGCCGATCCGCGTCGGAGTGGCGCGCGCCGCGCTCGCCAGCGAGGCGCTGATTTCCGACCTGCGCGTGCCCGGCAAGAACGGGCCGGTACCGCTGTCGGCAGTTGCCGACATCCGTCTCGACAGCGGCCCGGCGCAGATCGATCGCTACCAGCGCAGCCGCAATGTCACCCTGACCGCCGAGTTGAACGGCCGTCCGCTGGGCGAGGTCATGGCCGAGGTCGAGCAGTTGCCGAGCGTGGCGCAGTTGCCGCCTGGCGTGAGCTTCCTCAACACCGGCGATGCCGAAGTGTTCGTGGAACTGTTCTTCGGTTTCCTGATGGCGATGGCGGCGGGCCTGGTGTGCATCTACATGGTGCTGGTGCTGCTGTTCAACAGCGCGCTGCAGCCGCTGACCATTCTGACTGCGGTGCCACTGAGCGCCGGCGGCGCCTTCGGCATGCTGTTGCTGACCCAGAACTACCTGTCGCTGCCGGCCCTGATCGGCCTGCTGATGCTAATCGGCATCGCCACCAAGAACTCGATCCTGCTGGTCGACTATGCGGTCATGGCCGAGGACGAACACGGCATGAGCCAGCACGATGCGCTGATCGACGCCTGTCGCAAGCGCGCACAGCCGGTGCTGATGACGACCATCGCGATGACCGCAGGCATGGCCCCGATCATGTTCGGGCTGAGCGCCGATTCGAGCTTCCGCGCGCCGATGGCGATCGCGGTGATCGGTGGTCTGGTGACCTCGACCCTGCTCAGTCTGATCGTGGTGCCGGCGGCCTACACCGTGGTCGACGATCTGGCCGCTTGGTTTGGGCGGCGTCGCCCGCAGGCGGTAGCAGCGGATTAAGGCGAGACTTCAGGGCTTCGACTTGACGACGCGCAGACGCGCGTCGTCAATCCAGACCGTGCCTTCGTCATCAAGCGTGACCCCGACCGTCACCAGGGTGCTGCCTTCGGGGACTTCGATGCGCAGGGTGTACTTGCGCCAGTCGCTGGTTCCGCTCACGCGTTCCGACTTCACGTGTTGCAGCATGGTCGAGCCGGCGAAGCCGCCGAGCCCGACGCTGAAACCGCGCTTGCCAACGGCTTCGCCGCGCGCCTTCACGGTGAACTCGACCGTCTTGCCGATCAGATCCTCGGCTGGGATGTTCTGCCCGACCTGGCCCCAGATCTGCTGTTGCAGCCGTTTCACGCGCATGCTGCGCTTGCCGTCGGTGGCGCTGTCGTCGAGCGCGAACTCGTAGGCGCGCACGCCGGCGTGCTGCTTGAAGCTCCAGCCTTCCGGTTTGCCCTTGGCATCCAGGGTTTCGAAGCTGCCGTTGCGCAGCAGCGAATTGGGTTTCGCGACCGCTGTGACAGCGACGGCGAGCAGGGCGATGGCGAGCGCAGTTTTCATGGCGGGGCTCCGGTTCAAGGCCGCGCATTCTAGCCAGGCGGGGAATTGCCTGCGATCAGGCGATGAGTTCCAGCGCACTGGCTTCCTCGCGGAGCGGTCGGCTCAGGTAGCCGTGCGAGCCACAGGCGCTGAAGCCGGCGTCGGCGAAAGCCTTGCGGTAGAACTTCGCCGGGCGCGCGATGAAGCCGTCGCGGTCGCCGACGAACTTGTCGCCGCGGCACATCAACTCGAGGAAGGCGAATCCGCCCGGGCAGAGTTCGGAGAAGCCGCTCAGACCCCGCAGCAGTTCTTTGGTCGCCATGTAGTGCAGTACATCGGAGCAGACCAGCAGGTCGAACTCGCGGTCGAAACGCTGATGCTCCAGATCGCCGAAGCGGCACAGGCGGATGTCACGTGCGAGCCCGTAGCGGTCGACGACGTATTCGCTGTTGTCGAGCCCGAGGTAGTGGAGCTTCGGGCGCAGTTGCTTGAGGAAGCCGCGCCACGGCGCCTCGCCGCAGCCGATGTCGATCACCGAGCGCAGCGGATGGCCGAGGTAGTACTCGGCCATCGCCACCGTCATCGCGACCTTGCGCTCGAGCACCAGTGGCGATTTCACGCGGTGGCGCGGGTCGCGATACCAGCGGTCGAAATAGTCCTGGTCGTAGCGCTTGCTCACGGCTTGGCCGCGGCGGCGGGCGTCGTGCGCACCGGCAGCGGCACATTGCACAGTTCGATATGGCCAGAGGGCAGCTTGGTCCATGGGTCGCGCCGGTTGCGCTTGGCCTCGATGATCTCGGCGAAGGTCGTGGTGTCGGTGCGCAACACCTGCAGCGCGCTGCGGCTCGCCACCGGGACATCGGCGGCGACGCGCATGGCACGCACCGGCACGCGCTCCTCGGGCGTCTCGTAGAAGCCCATTGGCGGCGCGCCACGCGGCAGCGTCGACAGCAGTTCGATGCCGGCAAGCACGCGGCCGATCAGCGCGATGTTGCGATCCAGATGGCGCGGTGCATGTCCGGTGACAACGTAGAGCTGGGCGGCGTTGCCGGAGTCGGACTCGTTGCCGCGGGCAACGCCGAGGCTGCCGTAGCAGTGCGTCAGCCAGACTTCGTTCGACTTTGGATTGCGGCCGACCCAGAAGCCATCCGAAACGCCGACCACGGGGGCATAGCCGTCGTCGTCGGGAATGCGCGTGAACGCCATGTCGTCGCGCCAGGGCACGGTGAACTCGGCATCGAGCTTGGCTTTCGCGTTCTTGAGCGGACGCGCCTTGGTGGCATCGTCGGCGTTCGGGTCGCCCCACTGCGCCACGTAGTTGTCTTGCGAGCGCACGATCGCGAGACCGTCGAAGTAGCCGTCGCGGATCAGGGTGCGCAGGTTGGTCGCATGTTTCGGCGCCAGCCACGGCGCCAGCTCGAACACGACGCGACCGCGGTCCAGTTCCAGGTACAGCGTGTTCTCCGGGTCCGGCGTACGCCAGTCTTCGGCTGCCGAGGCGGCGATGATCTCGTTGACGGTGCGGTAGGCCGGCGTGTCGGCGGCGTGGGCGGCGAATGCGGTGAGAGCGAGCAGGGTCAAAGCGAGTCGCGACATGGGGCCTCTCCCGATGCGAAGGCCGAAGCCTAGCGGCGCAGGTGCGGCCGCGCCAATGCGACGTGCGAATCAGCTGCCGATGTGCTGCGCCAGCCACTGCAGCAACTGCGGCAGCGACAGGGCACCGGAGACGCGCCCGAGCTCGCGACCGCCGGCGAATACCGCGAGCGTCGGAATGCTGCGGATGGCAAACGGCGCCGCCGCCTGCGGATGCGCCTCGGTGTCGAGCTTGAGCAGGCGCAGTCGCGGCTCCAGTCGACGCGCAGCCTCGGCGTAGGTCGGTGCGAACTGGCGGCAGGGTCCGCACCACGGCGCCCAGAAATCGACCACGACCGGCAACTCGTCGCGGCCCAGGTGCTGGGTCAACTGCGTGCCATCGACCGCGCGCGGTGCGCCGACGAACAACGCCTGGTGACAGCGACCGCAGTCTGGCGCATGGTCAAGACGCGCCGCGGGCACGCGGTTCACTGCATCGCAGTGCGGGCAGACGATGTGCAGGCTGGTATCGGACATGGTTGACCTCCACCGACGAAATGCGGCTTCCGGCAACGCGATTCAAGCGTCAGATCCGCGTCACCGACCACGACACCAGTCGGCCGTCGCGATACGGCATCACACCGTGGAACGGGCGCGGGTCGGCATCGAACACCAGCGGCAGGAAGTGGCGGTCGCCCTCCCACAGCGGTAGGTCGAGGATGCGCTCGATGGCGATCCACTCGAGATCGCCCTCGACATTGCGCGCGGGCACTTCGCCGTCGAACGCGGTGATCAGGAACACGAAGCCGAACCAGTCCTCGCCATGCTTGCCAAAGCCGGGCCAGGACACCGTTCCGCGCAGCTGCAGTTCGCGGCACTCGATGCCGGCTTCCTCATGGATCTCGCGGCGCATGCCGGAGACGATGTCTTCGTCGGCTTCGAGCTTGCCGCCGAGGCCGTTGTACTTGCCGAGATGGGCATCGTGGCTGCGCGCGTTGCGATGCACCAGCAGCACGCGTGCGCGATCGGGCGAGAGCACGTAGCCGAGCGTGGCGAGGATCGGGGTGTAGGGCATCGGCGCATGGTCGCAGAAGCCCGTGCGGCCCGGAACCCGCAGCGGCGCTCACCACAGCGGTCGGTTGAAGTCGAACTCGGGTTGCGTCAGGGCCGGACCAAAGGCATTGCCGACGCCGTAGTCGATGCCGAGGCGCGTGTAGATATGCGCGTGTTCGAGTGTGTTCATGCCCGGCGCGATCACCGCGGCGCCCAGCTGATGCGCTTTGCGCACCAGCGCGATCAGGGTCGGGCTGGTGCTGTTGGCTGATGCGGTGGCATCGAGCAGTTCGATGTCGATGCGCAACACGTCGATTGGGAGCTGCGTCAGCACGTGCACGGCGGCGAAATCGCGGCCATAGTCGCCGAGGCCAAAGCGCACTCCGGCCTGGCGCAGACGAGCGATCGGGGCGCTGAGTGCTTCGCGACGGTCGAGCAGTTCGGCGCCCGACAGCTCAAAGGTGAAGCCGCCGCCAGCGAGCTGGCGCGCTTCCATGGTCGCGAACAGCCATTCCATCTCGGTGGCGTCGAGCAGCCAGTCGCAGCTGACCGGCATCAGGAAGCGCAGGGCGTGGCGCTCGCCGCGTGCTTCCTCGCGAGCAGTGAAGGCGATTTCGAAACGCGCGCGCTCGAGTGTGCTGGCGACGCCGAGTTCGCGTGCGACCTGAGCGCACAACCGGTAGCTGCCGCGGGCGCCGCCGTTGCCGGCGCTGCCCAGGAAGAACTGAAAGTCAAACTGGTCGTGCAGGGTGCCCTTGAGCGGAACCAGCGGCCGGTACTCGACGCGCAGGTTGCGTGCGTCGAGCGGGCGGCTGAGCACGGCCCGCACCGCCAGGATCGGGTCGATTGGAGTGTCAGTGTCCAGCGCCGACCATGTGGCGATGTTGCCGCCGCGCTCCTGCGCTTCAGTGCAGGCACGTTCGGCTGCCAGCAGCGCCCCGTCGGGGTCGATCGGTGCTTCGTCCAGTGGCACCAGCCCGATGCTGGCGGTAACCGCGACCGGGGTATTCGCGACCATGAACGGGCGCTCGACCAGCGCGAAACGGATGCGTTCGGCCAATTGCGTCAGCAGATCACGACGCTCGCGCGTGAGCAGCACCAGCCATGAGAAATCGCGCAGTCCGCAAGGCATATCGTGATTTTGCAGCAACTCGCGCAGACGCGAGCCCATCTCGATGTCGATCGCCGCCAGCGCGCTCGTGCCGATCTGGCTGCGCAGTATGTCGATGTCGTCGAGCTGAATCATCAGCAGCGCCGAGCCCTGGGTATCGATGCGCGCACTGATGCGCTCGATCACCAATGAGCGCGGATACAGGCCCGTCTTGGGGTCGCGTGCGGCGCCGGCCTCGGCCTGGGCGCGCAGCCACTGTGCGCGTTGCACGCGTGAGCGGATGACGCCGACGACGTGGCGCGCCTTGAGCGGTTTGACCAGCACCTCATCGGCACCGGCGGCGATGGCGTCGAAACGCTCGGTGGCGTCACCCGCGGTTGCAGCCATCACGATCGGCAGGGTCGCGTGCTCGGGCTGCTGGCGCATCAGTTGCACCAGGTCGATGCCTCGTGCATCCGGCAGGGTCGCGTCGATCAAGACCGCGTCGGGCTGGAACTCGGAGAGCGCCGCAATCGCCGCCGATCCGTGCGGGGCGATGCGCGCGGTCATGCCCTCGGCGGCAATCCACTGACCGCATTGCAGTGCGAGATCGCGGTCGTCCTCGACGATCAGCACGCGATAGGGCGGCGCGTCCTGGCGCCCGAGCAGTTCGTCGATGCGTGCCGCGATGCGGTAGCTGTCGAGCGGCGCCGCGAAAAAGGCCGCGGCACCGGCGCGCAGGGCCAGCAGGCGATGGGTCAGATCACGGTCC
>Ga0073899_10001432_pt1 | contig 21844 bp, 16 predicted proteins | sample KloWWTmetaKNB5Ph_FD_88975 | JGI IMG/M metagenome (GOLD analysis project Ga0073899, IMG submission 88975) | Active sludge microbial communities from Klosterneuburg, Austria, studying microevolution and ecology of nitrifiers - Klosterneuburg... | ecosystem: Engineered > WWTP > Aerobic digester >... | reverse complement strand
TGAGACCCTCTCCGAGCGGACGACGGGATTCGAACCCGCGACCCTCACCTTGGCAAGGTGATGCTCTACCAACTGAGCCACGTCCGCGCTGCCCCCTCGCCACCGGCGCGAGTGCGAGAGCAACCATACCCAGCCGCGGACCAGCCCGCAAAACGGCCCCTCCGTGATGGTCAGACCGCCGACGCGACCCCCACCGGACGCCGCTCGCGTTGCAGCAACAGCAGCGCTGCCAGCACCGGGAGCGGTACCAGGAAGGCGAGCCGCAGGTCCATCACCAGGGCGAGCCCCGCCAGCGCGGTGGGGGCGAGCATGATCGCCGTCCCCGAGGCGAGTGCGCCGAGTGACGCCCCCAGTTCCGGACGGAGGCCGGGTGTGGCCATCAGGCGGGCCAGCGTGATCGGGTACAGGGTGGCGATCCCGAAGCCGGCCAGGAACTGGCCGACCCCCACCAGCGGCCAGGACGACGAGAGCACGACGACCAGCGTCCCGGCCCCGGCGAGGACGGCTCCCACGAGCACCATCGGCAGCCGTGCGATCAGTCGGGGCCCGGCCAGCCGGCCCAAGGCCATCCCGACCTGGAAGCTGGCCCCGACGACGGCTGCCCAGCCCGGGTCGAGGCCGGTGGCCGTCAGCCGGGCGACACCCCACACCACGAACGCGAACTCCACCGACACCGAGCAGACCAGGGCCAGCCACCGCCGCAGCGTCAGCTGCCACGAACTGCCCGGGGCGGCTCCGGACGGCGTCGCGACTGCGACGGGACCCTCGACGATCCGGCGCGAGACCACGACGAGGACCACCATCGAGCCCGCGATGAGCAACAGCGGCAGCCGGGCACCGAGTCCGGTCATTGCGGCGAGGCCGAGCAGCAGCGGCGCCGAGACCGCCACCAGGCTCGCCACCCCGTTCACCCTGGTGAGCCGGACGGCGGCATCCGGGCCCTGCAACAGGCCGGGCGCGACGAGGATGATCCCGGCCGCCCCCAGCCCCTGCAGCAGCGCCCCGACGTAGGCTGCGGTCGCGCCGGGGACGACGGCGAGCAGCAGGCTGCCCGCCCCGAGCACCACGGCCGTGCCGACCAGCACCCGTCGCTGGCCCAGCCGAAGCAGCAGCGGGCCGGCGAGCGCCATCACGACCAGGCCGTAGCCGAACGCCGAGCCGAGCCACGAGAGCTCCTCCGCTGGCTTCCCCAGTTCGTCGGCCAGCACCACGAGCACCACTCCGATGCTCGCGACGTAGAATCCGACGTTGGCCATTCCGAGCGCGACCGGCAACTCCGCCCCGGAGCCTCCGGAGACGCCTGGCGCGGAGCCTTCCCTCGGCGCGGCTGCGTCCGTGCCCACGTGGTTCACCTGACCTCCTCGATGCCGCGCCAAGCCCCGATGGACGGGGTCGGCGACGAGCGTGGTCCGGATGTGACGGCTGGGCCACACTCGGCTATGGTTGTCCTCCGCGGGCGATTGGCGCAGTGGTAGCGCGCTTCGTTCACACCGAAGAGGTCACTGGTTCGAACCCAGTATCGCCCACCGCGCCGTCGGGTCCGAACCAGTCACGGACCTGGCATCCACCGTCCCTGACCGATCCACCCCCGGCCTGTCTGGCGCCTCCTCGCCACCCCGCAGCCAGCGCGAACCGGCCCGTGAGGAGCCCCTGTAACGTCGCTGTAACGTTCCTCTGCTGCACTAGGCGTGGTTGTTTGCGCTTGCCAGCGCCCTTTCGGCCCTTTCCGGGCCCTCCTTCTCGCAATGCGGACAACGATCTCGCCATCTGGAACCTCGATTTGCAGCCGTCTCACGATGAGAGTTGCCTTGAGGCACATCGGCAATGGAGCCGCCCCTCCCCCACCCAGGAAGGCACGCTCATGACCGCTCCGGCACTCGTCGTGGTCGCCCGTGGCAGCTCCGATCCCCAGGTCGCGCAGGTCACCCACCAGCTCCGCCAGGGGCTGCAGTCGGTGCGTCCCGAGCTCACCATCGGCGCCGCCTTCCTGCAGGACTGCCCGCCGTCGGGCTCCCAGGTCGTCGCCCAGCTCGCGCGCCAGGGCGTCGACGAGGTCGTCTTCGTCCCACTGCACCTGACCAACGCCGTCGAGGTCGAGCCTGAGATCGAGCTGCTCGTGCAGCGCTCCCGGGAAGCCTTCGGCAACGTCCGGTTCACCGCCTCCCGTCCGATCGGACCCGAGGTGAGCCTGCTCACCGTCCTCGACCAGCGCGTCCGCTCCGCCCTCAGCAACGCCCGCTGCCTCGAGCTGGACGGACTCGTGCTGTCCTCCCAGAGCTGCGGGGACGTCCGGGGCGCCGCCCTGCTCGCCCGCCGCGCCCGGCAATGGTCGACCCACCACCGGTTGCCCTGCGTCACCGCGGTCGCGGACGACTCCGGCCCCTCCGTCGCCCAGTCGATCATGAGCCTGCGCTCCCAGGGCCGCCGGCACCTTGCGGTCGGGTCGTTCTTCCTCAGCGCCGACGACGACTACCAGGCACAGTCCGATCTGGCCTACCGTTACGGCGCGGTCTCGGTGAGCGAGCCGATCGGCGCCGCGCGCGAGGTCGTCGACCTGGTGCTGGCGCGGTACGCCTTCGCGGCCATGGACCTTCTCGACTTCGGCTTCGCCGAAGCCGACGAGGACGAGGGCGCCGACACACCGCACCTCACGGTCGTGGGCGCCTGAGCGTCGCCTGAACCCAGACGAACGGGTCCGCGTCACGTTCCCGCCCGACTACGGGCGGAAACGTCGATCCGGGCGCTGTGGTCAGGAGGCCGCCACCCGCTGCTGCTCGACGGCCACGTCGAACTCGGCCGCCGGCCACCCCAGGTCGAGCCCGGCCAGCTTCTCGCGCAGCAGTTCGGCGACCGCCCAGTCGCGGTACCACTTCTTGTTCGACGGCACGAGGTGCCACGGGGCCGCCTCGGTGTTGCACAGCTCCAGGGCGGCCTCGTAGGCCTCCTGGTACGCCGCCCACTTGAGCCGCACGTCGACGTCGCCGGGGTTGTACTTCCAGTACTTGGTCGGGTCGTCCAGCCGCTCGGCGAGCCGCTGCTTCTGCTCGTCGGAGGAGATGTGCAGCATGCACTTGATGATCGTGGTGCCACCGGCCGCGAGCTCCGCCTCGAACTCGTTGATCTCGGCGTACCGCTTCGACCACTCCGATTCCGGCACCAGCGACTCCACCCGCACCACCAGCACGTCCTCGTACTGGGAGCGGTCGAAAATGCCGATCATGCCCCGCCCCGGCACCGCGTTGCGGATCCGCCACAGGTAGTGGTGGGCCAGTTCGTCCTTGCTGGGGGCCTTGAACGCCTTGAGCTGCACGCCCTGGGGATCGACCAGGCCGATCGCGTGCCGGATCACCCCGCCCTTGCCCGAGGTGTCCAGGCCCTGGAGGATCACCAGCAGGTTGGGGGCGTGTTCGGGATCGCTGCGGCCCGCGGCGTACAACCGCTCCTGCAGGTCGGAGAGCTCGGGTTCCAGCGCCAGGCGCATCGCGTCGGCGTCCTGCTTGCCCTCGCCCGGGTAACCGGGGCTGGCCTCGGGGTCGTACCCGGCGAGGTCGACCGGACCGGCAGGCAGGCGCAGCAGGGAACTCAACGGCGAGCGGCTGCGGTGTTCGGATTTGTGTGCCATGGGGAGAAGTCTGCCGCGTCGACCGACGCCGGTGGCAAGATGGCGCAATGATCTCCTCCGTCGGTGCCCAGCGGTGACCCTGCCCCTCCGTCCGCCCCTGGAGCCGATGCTGGCGCGTTCGGCCGCGGCGATCCCCCCGGGCATGGTCTACGAACCCAAATGGGACGGCTTCCGCTGCCTCGTCTTCCGCGACAACGACGAGGTGCAACTGATCTCGCGCAACGGCCGCGACCTGTCGGTGTACTTCCCCGAGATGGTCGTCGCGGTGCTGGAGAACCTGCCCCCGCGCTGCGTGCTGGACGGGGAACTCGTCGTCGTCAACGGCACCCGGCTCGACTTCGGGCGACTCTCGGAACGGATCCACCCCGCGGCCTCCCGGATCGCCACCCTCTCGCAGAGCTGGCCCGCCTCCTTCGTCGCGTGGGACCTGCTCGCCCTGGACGACCGCTCGCTGCTGGAGCTGCCGTTCGAGCAGCGCCGGGCCGCGCTGGAGTTGGCGCTGACGCACAGCGACCCGCCGATCCACCTCACTCCGCTCACCACCGACGCCGCGCTCGCCCAGCGCTGGTTCGAGCAGTTCGAGGGCGCCGGGCTGGACGGGGTCGTCGCCAAGGCGCCCCAGGGGCCGTACCTGCCCGGACAACGGGCGATGGTGAAGATCAAACACGCCCGCGAGGCGGACGTCGTCATCGCCGGCTGGCGCCACCACAAGAACTCGACCCCGGAGCGTCCCCTGCTCGGATCGCTGCAACTGGCCCTGTTCGACACCGCGGGCGACCTCCAGTTCGTCGGCGCCGCCGCGGCCTTCCCCGAGGCCAGGCGGGCCGAACTGGCCGCGCAGTTCGAGGCGATCACCCTGCCCGAGGACGCGACCGGCGGGCACCCGTGGCTCGATCGCCCCGAGGCGGTTGGACGGCGTCCCGGTGCCGTCAGCCGCTGGAACGCGGAGCTGAAGCAGACCCTGCTGGTCGCCCCCCTGCTCGTGTGCGCGGTCGGGTACGAGCACATGGAGGGCACCCGGTTCCGGCACACCGCGCGCTTCCTGCGCTGGCGTCCCGACCGCGAGCCCGCCTCCTGCACCTTCGAGCAGCTCGAAGAGGTCGTCTCCTACGACCTCGACACCATCCTGGGGCGGTAGCGGACGAGGGCCGAGGCTTCGACAAGCTCAGCCATCGACACGCGACGACCCCCGAGCCCGTCGACGGGTCACCCCGCGAGGCTTCGACAGGCTCAGCCACCGTCCCCAGCTCAGCCTGCGGGGGCCAGGACCACCGTCCAGGTGACGCCGTAGTCACTGGCCGCAGCCGCGGTCGCGCTCAGACCACCGTAGCTGCCAGTCGGCACCGTCGTCCCGGAGTCGGCCAGCAGGACGGTGACCCGACCGCCTCCGGACTGGCTGCCCGTCGCCCGGCTCTCGACGCCGGCCGGGGGCACCAGGGCGGTCGTGCTGCCGTCGCGGTGGGCCCAGTAGGACACCGCCCACGAACCTGCGCTCGCCACCGGGGCCTGCGGGGTGGTGCGGGTCGCGGTGCTGCCACTGGCCCCCGTCCCGGCGAACACCGGCGCCTGGGCCAGCACCCCGCGGTAGGCAGCGACGGTCAGGTTGCCCTTCACCGAGGCACCCACAGGCACCGTGATCGTCGCGCCGGCGTCGGCTGCGCTGGCCGTCCGCCACCACGTCCTGGTGCGCAGGCTGCTGTCGTCCACGGTGTCGAGCACCTGCCAGCCGGCGGGATTGGTGACGGCCTGCGCCGAGGCGATGCCCAGGAACAGCAGCAGGGTGTCGCCGGCCTGCACCGAGGTGGGAACGACCACCGAGTGCGTCGAGGAGGTGCGGGTGCCGTTGGCAGCCCCTACGAAGGCGAGCGCGCTCGGCTCCGGCGGGGTCGTCACCATCACCGTCCGGGTCGTCGTGGCGGTCAGCCCGTCGTCGTCGGTGACCGTGAGCCGGACGGTGTACGTGCCCCCGGCGGCGTAGGTCCGCCCGGCTTCGGGCTGGTCGGTGGTGGTCTGCTCGCCGTCGCCGAACTCCCATGCCCAGGAGACCACCGAGCCGTCCGGGTCGTCCGAGCCCGCGCCGTCGAAGGCGCAGGTCAGCTCAGTGCAGTCGGTGGTGAAGGACGCCGTCGGAGGCTGGTCCTGGGGCGGCGTGGTGCCCGGGTCGGGTTTCAGGATCACGGTCCAGGCGGTGTCGGTGGTGGTCGCCGCCGCTCCGCTCGCTGCCAGGCCGCCGTAGGAGCCGGTGGGGAGCGACGAACCGCTGTCGGCCAGCAGGCCGGCCACCCTGCCGCCTCCGGTCTGGGAGCCGTTGCTGCGGACGACGACGTCAGCCGGCGGGGTCATCGTGGTCGTCGCCGAATCGCCGTGCATCCAGTAGGAGACGCCCCAGCTCTGCGCGACGCCCACTCCCACGTAGGGCGTCGTGTGGGAGGTGGCGCTCGTCGGGTCACCCCGCCCCGCGAAGCCGGCGACCGGCGAGGTGGGGTCGGTGCCGCGATAGGCCGCCAGCACGAAGTTGCCCTTCGTGGTGGACGACAGGGTCAGCCGGACGGCCGTACCGGCGTCTCCCGCCTGGGCCACCTTGCTCCAGGCCGTGGTGCGTCCGTAGCCCTGGGCGATGCTGTTGAGCTGGCTCCAGCCGGTGACGCCGGTCGGCCCGGTACGGGTCGCGGCGGTGTTCTGGCTGAAGAACAGCACCAGCGCGTCGCCCGGCACCACGCCGGCGGGCACGGTCACCTGGTGGGTGCTCGAGTTGGCGTTGCTGGTCGACTGGCCGAGGAAGGTGATCTTCTCCGGAATCGGTGCCACGGTGACCGTCCGGGTCGTGCTCGCGCTGGCGCCGCGGTCGTCGGTGACGGTCAGCGTGACCGTGTAGTTGCCCGCCGACTGGTAGCTGCGGCCGGCGGTCGGGATGCTGCCGGAGTCGAGACTGGTGCCGTCGCCGAAGTTCCAGGCGTACCGCTGGATCGCTCCGTCGGAGTCGGTGGAGGAAGTCGCGTCGAACCCGCACCGAAGCCCGGTGCAGTCGGCCCGCAGCACCGGCACCGGCGGGGAGTTCGCCGCTCCCCCGGAACCCTTCTCGATCCGCAGGTAGTCGATGTCGCCCACGAAGTAGTCGCAGGTGACCTCGACACCGTCGCAGTTGCCCTTGCCTCCGATGCTGAGCGCCGTGGTGTTCGAGATCGTGCCGGTGGTGCCGTTGAGCCGGCTCTGCCGGACGCCGTCGATGTACATCTCGACGTAGCTGGCGGTCCGGTTGCACCGGATCGTGTGCCACTGGCCGTCGTCGATCGCGGTGACCGCGTAGCCGGTGCGCGAGGAGCCCTCCGCACCGCGGAAGAGACAGCGCGGGAGGCCTCCGGGGTTCTCCAGCTTCCAGTAGCCGCCGGGGTTGTTGCCCTGACCCTTCTGGACGATGTTGCCGAACTTGTAGGTGGTGCGCAGCCGGATCTCGATCGAGAAGTCCCCGGTCTCGGGGTTGAAGTCGCTCGTGTGCGGCACCCGGTCGACGTGGCCGGGGAACGCGCCCTGGCTGGGCAGGTGGGTGGCGAATCGCTGGGCCGTCGCGCCCTGGTAGACCACCCCGAGGGTGACGTCCGCGCCGATCGTCCCGTTGCGGCCGTAGCCGGAGGAGTCGCGCAGCACGGTCGCCCCGGGCTGCTCGTCCATGCTGTAGAGGGCCACCGTGCGGGTGGCCACCGCCTGCGCCGGGGTGGCGGACGCCAGCGTGCCCGCCAGCGCGAGCACCACCGCGGCTGCCAGTGCTGGCCAGTGGCCCCCACGCGCGAGCCTCTGCCCGTCCTGCCGGCGCATCGAATTCCTTGTCATTGCGGCCCCCCTCCGCTCGTGAGTTCAGCGTAGGCCGCGGTGGACGCGTCGACCAGAGCCCCGGTAGAAGTGCTGCCCCGGCCCGGGGAAGAGTCACTCCCAGTTGGCGGCGTTCTTGCGGGAGGGCTGCACCCGAGGCGGTTCCCCGGGCATCTTGGGGTACTCCGGCGGATAGGGCAGCTCTCCCTCGCCGGCGGCGGCGTCCCGGTCGTACCAGGCCAGGGCTGTCGCCAACGAGCCCGGCGGGCAGTCCTCCAGCGCCTGCCAGAGGTCGCCGAGGGCGGCGAAGCGTTCCGGCATGGTCAGCACGGTGAAGTCGGACGGTTCGATCCGGGGCAGTTCCTCCCAGGTGAGCGGCGCCGACACCAGCCCGCGCGGGGTCGGCCGGATGGAGTAGGCGGAGGTCATCAGCCGGTCCCTCGCCATCTGGTTGAAGTCAACGAAGATCCGGGCGCCACGTTCCTCCTTCCACCAGTTCACCGTCACGTCCTGCGGCAGCCGTCGCGCCAGCTCCCGTCCGATCGCGATGGCGGCGTGCCGGGCCGCGATGAAGTCGGCACCCTCGATCGGGGCGAAGACGTGGACGCCGCGGCCGCCGCTGGTCTTGCAGAAGCCCACCAGGCCGGCTTCGGCCAGCACCGTGCGCAACTCCAGCGCCGCCCGGACGGCCATCGCGAAGTCCGAGCCCGGCTGGGGGTCGAGGTCGATCCGCAGCTGGTCGACCACGTCGGTGTGCGGCGCGCGCACCGGCCACGGGTGGAAGCGGACGGTACCCAGGTTCACCATCCACAGGATGCTGGCGAGGTCGGCCGGCGCCACCTCGACCGCGGTACGACCGGAGGGGAACGTGATGGTCGTCGTCTGCACCCATTCCGGGGTCTGCGCCGGCGCGCGCTTCTGGTAGAACGCTTCGCCCCGGTGGTCGGCGCGGGTGGAGAGCACCACCCCCTCGGCGATGCCACCGGGCCAGCGCTCCATCGTGGTCGGACGGTGCCGCAGCGCGTTGAGGATGCCCGGCCCGACGGCCAGGAAGTACTCCGCGACGCCCCGCTTGGTCACCCCCAGTTCGGGCAGGTAGGGCTTGTCAGGACTGGACAGCCGGACGGCCCGGCCGTCCACCTGCAATTCGATCGCCGGATCCGCCATGCCGCCCAGCGTACGCACCGGCTTGACCGCGCTGTCTAGGGTGGGGACGCCCGCGTGAGGCAAGGAGGAAGCATGGCGCTGAAAGTCATCAGGACGCCGGAGCAGTGGCGCGCCCAGCTCAGTTCGCAGGAGTACCACGTGCTGCGCGAGGGCGGCACCGAGCGTCCGTTCACCGGCGAGTACACCGACTTCACCGGCGCCGGCACCTACTCCTGCCGCGCCTGCGGGGCCGAGTTGTTCCACAGCGAGCACAAGTTCGCCTCCCACTGCGGCTGGCCTTCGTTCTTCACCGCCGCCGCCGGCGACAGCGTCCGGCTGCTCGAGGACGCGAGCCTGCCCGGACGTCCGCGCACCGAGGTGCGCTGCGCCGCCTGCGACTCCCACCTGGGACACGTCTTCGCCGGCGAGGGGTACGAGACCCCGACGGACCTGCGGTTCTGCATCAACTCGGTCTGCCTCGACTTCACCCCGGCGGAACCTCCCGGCAAGGCCTGAGCACGCTCCACCGGCGCGCCCGACAGCCCTTGTCAGGACGGACGGTTACCCTCAACGCGTGGGAGCGAGGAGGCACGAGGCCATGTCACGACTGTTCCAGCGGACCGTCGAGGTCCTGGCGGACATGTCGTGGCGTCCGGACCTGGTCGTGGAGGAGATCCCCGCGCCACAGAAGATCGCCCCGTTCGCGGTCGCGGTGAGCGCCGAGGTCGTCCTCGCCGACGCCGAGGCCGGCAGCGGCCGGCTCGTCCTGCTGCACGACCCGGCCGGGAACCCGGCCTGGGACGGCGACTTCCGGTGCGTCAGCTACGCCCGCGCCGACGTCGACGCCGAGATGGTCGCCGACCCGCTGCTGACCGACGTCGGCTGGACGTGGCTGCTCGACGCCCTGGCCCGCAACCAGGCCTCGTTCCGGGCGCCCTCGGGGACGGTCACCGCCGTCTCCAGCAAGTCCTTCGGCGCGATCAGCGACGAGCCGCCGCGCGCCGAGATCGAACTCCGCGCCTCCTGGACCCCGCTGGTCACCGAGGGTGAACAGATCGAGGCCCACCTGCGGGCCTGGGCGGACCTGCTCTGCCTCACCGCGGGCCTGCCGCCGCTGCCGGACGGGGTGGTGCCGATCACCCAGCGCCGTACCGGGGCCAGGCTGCGGTGAGCGAGACCAGCCAGGACGAGACCACCGATCGGGACGACGTCCCAATCCTCGCCACCCCCGCCGACGGGGTGCCCGACGTGATCGACTCCCTCGACGGCCTCGCCGAGGCCATCGAGGCGCTCGCCGGAGGCACCGGTCCCGTGGCGGTCGACACCGAGCGCGCGCACGGCTTCCGGTACAGCCCCAAGGCGTACCTGATCCAGCTCCGCCGCGCCGGGGCGGGCACCCGGCTGATCGACCCGACCGCCTTCGAGGCCGGCCAGCCGCGCGCGGACCTCTCCGCGCTGGGCCGCGGGCTGGGCGACTCGGAGTGGATCCTGCACGCCGCCTCCCAGGACCTGCCCTGCCTGGCCGAGGTCGGTCTGGCCCCCGCACGGCTGTTCGACACCGAACTGGCCGCCCGCCTGTTGAACCTGCCGCGCGTGAACCTGGGCGACCTGACCGAGGCCGCGCTCGGCGTCCGGCTGCTGAAGGAGCACTCCGCGGCGGACTGGTCGAGGCGCCCGCTGCCGCCGGAGTGGCTGACCTACGCCGCCCTGGACGTGGAGCGGCTCGACGACCTGGAGGCGTGGCTGATCGGACGGCTGGAGCGGGCCGGGAAGCTGGAGTGGGCCCACCAGGAGTTCGACCACCTGGTGGCCACCGGCAGTTCACGGAACCCGCCGCTCTCGGACCCCTGGCGGCGCACCTCGGGCCTGCACGCCGTCCGCAGTCCGCTCGGGATGGGTGTGGTGCGAGCGCTGTGGTACGCCCGGGATTCGCTCGCCGCCACCGAGGACCGCTCCCCGGGCCGGATCCTCAACGACCGGGCGATCTCCGAACTCGCCCGCCGGGTGGAGACCACCCGGGCCGTCCCCGACCGCGCCGCCCTGCGCGCCGTACCCGGGTTCGCCATGCGCCGCGCCGCCCGCTACGAGTCGACCTGGGTGGCCGCCGTCCGCGACACCCTGGCACTCCCCCGCACTGACCTCCCCCCGCGGCAGGCCGAACTGACCGGCGTGCCGACGCCGCGGACGTGGGAGGCCCGCTGGCCGGAGTCCTACGCCCGCTGGCAGCGGGTCCGTCCGGCCCTGGTGGAGGTCGCCGAGGGAGTCGACGTGCCGGTCGAGAACCTGCTCTCCCCCGAGGCCGTCCGCCGGTTGCTCTGGAACTCCGCGGAGACGACGGACGCTGCCGACGTGGCGGCCCGGCTGGTCGCCCTCGGCGCCCGCCCCTGGCAGGTGGAACTCAGCGTGCCCGCGATCCTGGGGGCCTGGGTCGGCTGAGCGCCCGGCTCAGGCCCGCCGCAGCGTCGGACGGGGCGTGCTGCGCACCAGCCCGGCGAGGGTCTCCTTCACCTCACGGGTGATCACCGGGGCCGTCAGGCCGAGGCCCTCCAGCAGGGTGCTGCGCGAGCCCTGGGGCAGGAAGTCCTGCGGCAGGCCGAACGAGCGCACCGGGGTCGTGATGTCGAGGGTCTGCAGTTCGTGGGCGAGCCGGGCGCCCAGGCCACCGACCAGCCCGCCGTCCTCGATGGTCACCACCAGGTCGTGGGACGCGGCCAGCCGCAGCAGGTCCGGCGAGACGGGCAGTGCCCAGACGGGGTCGACCACCGTCACCGGGATTCCGGCCGCCTCCAGACGCTGGCCGACGTCGACCGCGAGCCCGCAGAACTGGCCGTAGCCGACCACCAGCAGCATCGGCGACGACGAGGCGTGCAGCACGTCGACGACGCCCTCGCTGCGGACGGCGGGCAGCGGCTCGGGCAGCGCCTCCTTGGAGTAGCGCAGCACCGTCGGCGCGTCGTCCACCGTGACGGCCAGCCGCAGAGCTTCACCGAGCCGCTGCTCGTCCCGGGGGGCGGCGAGCCGCAGCCCGGGCACGAGACCGAGGATCGAGGTGTCCCACATGCCGTCGTGGCTGGGTCCGTCGGGGCCGGTGACGCCGGCGCGGTCGAGCACGAAGGTGACCCCGGCGTGGTGCAGGCCGACGTCCATCAGCACCTGGTCGAAGGCCCGGTTGAGGAAGGTCGAGTAGAGGGCGACCACCGGGTGCAGGCCGCCGGCAGCCAGCCCGGCGGCGGAGGTGACGGCGTGCTGCTCGGCGATGCCGACGTCGAAGACCCGGTCGGGGAAGTGCCGCGCGAAGGTGTCCAGCCCGGTCGGGTGCAGCATCGCGGCCGTGATCGCCACCACGTGGTCGTCGGTGGCGCCGACCCGGGCCAACTCGTCGCCGAAGGCGTCCGTCCACGTCCGGCGGCCCTGGCCGAGCGGCTCGCCGGTCACCTCGTCGATCTGGCCGACGGCGTGGAAGCGGTCGGCCTCGTGCTCCTCGGCCGCCTTGAAGCCGCGGCCCTTCTGGGTGATGCAGTGCACCAGCACCGGCCCGCCAAAGCCTTTCGCCTGCTGCAGCGCCAGTTCGATCGCCGCGGTGTCGTGGCCGTTGATCGGGCCGACGTACTTCAGACCGAGGTCGGAGAACATGCCCTGGGGCGCGAGCACGTCCTTGACGCCCATCTTGAAGCCGTGCAGCAGGCCGTAGGCCATCGGCCCGAACATCGGGATCCAGCGGACGAGCTCCTTGATCCGCTTCAGCGTGCGCTCGTAGCGGCGGTCGGTGCGGATCGCCGCGAGCTGCTTGCCGAGCACCGAGAGCTGGGTGGCGATGCCGCCGACGGTCGGCGTGTACGAGCGCCCGTTGTCGTTGACGACGATGATGAGCTTGAGGTCGTCCTGCACCGCGATGTTGTTGAGCGCCTCCCACACCATGCCGCCGGTGAGGGCGCCGTCGCCGATGACGGGCACGACGGTGCGGTCCTCACCCTGCAGCAGGAACGCCTTCGCCAAACCCTCGGCCCAGGACAGGGACGTGGACGCGTGGGAGTTCTCCACCCAGTCGTGGACGGATTCGCCCCGGCTCGGGTAGCCCGACAGGCCACCGTCCTGCCGGAGCGTCGGGAAGGCGTCCCGGCGGCCGGTGAGGATCTTGTGGACGTAGCTCTGGTGGCCGGTGTCAAAGATCAGCGCGTCGCGCGGAGAGTCGAACACCCGGTGCAGCGCCAGGGTGAGCTCCACCACCCCGAGGTTGGGCCCGAGGTGCCCGCCGGTGCGGCTGACGTTGCGGATCAGGAAGGCCCGGATCTCCTCGGCGAGTTCGTCGAGCTGTTCCGGCGCCAACAGCCTCAGGTCGGCGGGTTGCGCGATCGACTCCAGCAGTGGCACGCGGACGAGTGTACGCCGCGCTCACCAGGTATCGACGAACCTGGTGCCGCCCAGCGCGGCCTCCAGCATCGTGGCCTCCCGGTGGCGGCGTACCAGCCGCGCGGCCTCGGCCTCCCAGGCCTCGACCGCCTGCTGCACCACGCCCGGCGGCACCAGGCCGGCGAGGGCGACGCGCAGCCGGCCGAGCCCGTCCGCGCTGGCGGTGAGCTGGGCCTGCAGGTGGGTGGTCGCGAACCGGGCGAGCACCACCGGATGTCGCCGCAGCACCGCGTGGGACCGGAAGTCCGGCGGGCAGCAGTCGAACAGGAAGGCGCCGGCGCTCGCCTCCCAGCCCTCCGCCCCCGGCGGGAGCACGCGCTCGGGCCAGCCCTGGGGTGACGGACGCCGGAAGGGGACGGACGGGGGTGCGGCCGTGGTGCGGGGGAAGGGCCGGCCCGCGCCGGGGACGGCGGGCAAATGGGGTCTGGAGGACGACCCTTCGACAGGCTCAGGGATCGTTCGGGGCCCAGGGGTCGTTCGTGGCGGCGCCGGCTGCACCGGCCGGACCCAGCGCGTCCCCATCGCCACCTCCCGGCCTCGAACGTGCGTTCGATTCTAGCCGATGAGGAACTGCGCCGCCACCGCCCAGCAGGCACCGAGCGCCGCCAGCGCGATCACGATCCGCTGGCCGAGCCACACCGCGGGTTCGGGACGCCAGCGCAGGCTCGCCAGCGCTGCGACGGCCGGCGCCAGCACGAGCAGCACCCAGAACCACCACTGGCCGGCGAGGTCGGCAACCGCCGCCAGTGCGGCCAGGGCCGCCAGCATCGCGAGCCACAGCCACACCACGTCGACCAGCTTGAACAGCAGCAGCGCGCCCACCAGGGTCAGCAGGAAGCCGAGCAGCAGCAGGCCGAGGCTGACCACGAACTTGCAGTCAAGGCCAAGGTCGCCGCTCACCGGACCGCAGACCGCAGCGAGCAGCGGTACCCGCGCGACGATCGCGACCAGCGCGCCGGCGACCCCGGCGAGCAGCGTGGCGAGGTAGGTCCAGGCCACCCGGCCGGGCACGTCCGGACGATCGACCGGCTGCTGGCCGGAGCCGGGTCGCACCGAACCGGCGTTCCCCGAACCGGGTCGCCCGGGTCGTCCCTGGGGACGCCGGGAGGCCATCTACCGGCTGAGCAGGCTGCGCAGCACGTACTGCATGATGCCGCCGTGCCGGTAGTAGTCGGCCTCACCGGGGGTGTCGATCCGCACCAGCGCCTCGAAGCTGACCGGCTCGCCCTCGCCCTGGGCGACCACCATCACCGTCGCGGGCGTCCGACCCTCGTTGAGGGCCGTGATCCCGCTCACGGTGAAGGTCTCCTGCCCGGTCAGGCCCAGGGAGTCGGCGTTGTGGCCGTCGGGGAACTGCAGCGGCAGCACGCCCATGCCGATCAGGTTGGAGCGGTGGATCCGCTCGTAGCTCTCGGCGATGACCACCTTGACGCCCAGCAGCGCGGTGCCCTTGGCCGCCCAGTCACGCGATGACCCCGACCCGTACTCCTTGCCGGCCAGCACCACCAGGGGAACCCCGGCCGCCGCGTAGCGCTGGGCCGCGTCGTAGACGGTCGCCACCGGCGCGTCGGCCAGCGTGAAGTCGCGGGTGAACCCGCCCTCGGTGCCCGGCGCGAGCTGGTTCCGCAGCCGGATGTTCGCGAACGTGCCGCGGATCATCACCTCGTGGTTGCCGCGCCGGGAGCCGTAGGAGTTGAAGTCCTTCCGCTCGACGCCGTGCTCCGAGAGGTAGGTGCCGGCCGGGCTGTCGGCCTTGATCGAGCCGGCGGGCGAGATGTGGTCGGTGGTGACGGAGTCGCCGAGCTTGAGCAGCACCCGGGCGCCCGCCACGTCGGTCACCGGCACCGGGTCGGCCGGCATGTTCTCGAAGTACGGCGGCCGCCGCACGTAGGTCGAGTCGGGGTCCCAGGCGAAGGTCTCCCCCGTCGGGGTCGGCAGCGAACGCCAGGTCTCGTCCCCGGCGAACACGTCGGCGTAGCGGGAGGTGAACATCTCCGACGTGATCGACGAACTGATCACCTCGTCGACCTCGGCCTGGCTCGGCCAGATGTCGGCGAGGTACACCGGGTTGCCGTCCGAGCCGGTGCCCAGCGGTTCGGTGGTGAGGTCGATGTCCATCCGTCCGGCCAGCGCGTAGGCCACCACCAGCGGCGGGCTGGCGAGGTAGTTCATCTTGACGTCGGGGTTGATCCGGCCCTCGAAGTTCCGGTTGCCGCTCAGGACGGACGTGACCGCGAGGTCGGCGTCGTTGACCGCCCGGGAGACCTCGGGGATCAGCGGGCCGGAGTTGCCGATGCAGGTGGTGCACCCGTAGCCGACGAGGTTGAAGTCGAGGGCGTTGAGGTAAAAGTCGAGCCCCGACTTCTCGTAGTAGTCGGTGACCACCTTCGAGCCGGGGGCGAGCGAAGTCTTCACCCACGGCTTGCGGGTGAGCCCGGCCTCCACCGCCTTCTTGGCCACCAACGCCGCACCGATCATCACGCTTGGGTTGGAGGTGTTGGTGCAGGAGGTGATCGCCGCGATCGTCACCGCGCCGTGGTCGAGGGTGAAGCTCGTGCCGTCCGCCAGCGTCACCGGGGTCGGACGGGTGGGGCGGCCGACGGGTGCGTGCTCGCCGTACTCCCGCGGCGCCGGGGAGCCGTTCTCCCCGTCGCGGGAGGGCGCGTCGGAGGCCGGGAAGCTCTCCGCCACGGCCTCGTCGTAGCCGACGGGATCGGAGCCGACGTAGTCGCGCAGCGCCTCGTTGAAGCCCTGCCGGGCGTGGGCGAGCACCACCCTGTCCTGCGGGCGCTTGGGCCCGGCGATGCTGGGGACCACCGTCGCGAGATCCAGCTCAAGGTACTCGGAGAACCGCGGTTCGCGGTCCGCGTCGTGCCACAGGCCCTGGGCGCGGGCGTAGGCCTCCACCAGGGCGAGCTGGTCCTCCAAACGCCCGGTGAGGCGCAGGTAGTCGATCGTCTTGTCGTCGATCGGGAAGATCGCGATGGTGGAGCCGTACTCGGGGCTCATGTTGCCGATCGTGGCGCGGTTGGCCAGCGGCACCTCGGCGACGCCCGAGCCGTAGAACTCGACGAACTTGCCCACCACCTTGTGCGCGCGCAGCATCTCGGTGATCGTCAGCACGAGGTCGGTCGCGGTGGTGCCCTCCGGCAGCTTGCCGCTCAGCTTGAAGCCGACCACGCGCGGGATCAGCATGCTCACCGGCTGGCCGAGCATCGCGGCCTCGGCCTCGATGCCGCCCACACCCCAGCCGACCACGCCGAGCCCGTTCACCATCGTGGTGTGGGAGTCGGTGCCGACGCAGGTGTCGGGGTAGGCCTGCAGCACGCCCTCCACGGTCCGGGGGAAGACCACCCGGGCGAGGTGCTCGATGTTGACCTGGTGCACGATGCCGGTGCCCGGCGGGACGACCACGAAGTCGTCGAAGGCGGTCTGGCCCCAGCGCAGGAACTGGTACCGCTCGCGGTTGCGCTGGTACTCCAGTTCGACGTTGCGGGTGAACGCGTCGGGGGTGCCGAACAGGTCGGCGACCACGGAGTGGTCGATCACCATCTCCGCCGGCGAGAGCGGGTTGACCTTCGAGGCGTCACCGCCGAGGTCCGCGATCGCCTCGCGCATCGTGGCCAGGTCGACGACGCAGGGAACCCCGGTGAAGTCCTGCATGATCACCCGGGCCGGGGTGAACTGGATCTCGCGGTTGGGCTCGGCGGCCGGATCCCACTCGCCCAGGGCGGCGATGTCGGAGGCGGTGATGTTCGCGCCGTCCTCGGTGCGCAGCAGGTTCTCCAGCAGCACCTTGAGACTGAAGGGCAGCGTGTCCGACCCCGCCACCGCGTCGATCCGGAAGACCTGGTACGTGGTGTCGCCGACCGTCAGGTCCGACTTCGCCCCAAAGCTGTCGATGCTCACTGAAACCTCCTGCGTCCGGCGATTTATCTTGACGTCAAGATATTATACGCCAAGTATCGCAGTTCCGCCTCAGAGGCTAGCGGTCACAGCCCGCGCGCGGCGCGGTTACGTGCAGCCCACTCCGCCTGCAGGTCGTCGTCGGCCATCACGAGGTAGACGACCGGGCAGTCCTGGGGTCCGGTGACGTTGAGTTGGCAGAGCGTGCAGGGTTCGCCCGGACGCAGCGGACACTTCGGCTGCGGCTTGCGGCGGACGCTGGGAGCGGGAGCTGTCACAACGAGAACGGTAGTGCTCCGGCTACGCCGGATGCTCCCTCGGCCGGGGCGGCAATCCTGCCCATCAGCGCTGCAGCAGGGCCACGCACTCGACGTGGTGGGTCAGCGGGTACAGGTCGAAGGCGCGCACCGAGACCGTCCGGTAGCCGAGCCCGGCCGCCGTGGCCAGGTCGCGAGCGAGCGCGGCCGGGTCGCACGCGACATAGGCGATCGCCCGGGGCTGACGGGCGGCGACCGCCTCCATCACCCGGCGGCCGGCGCCCGCGCGCGGGGGGTCGAGCACCACGAGTTCGGTGCGGGACGGCAGCCGGCGCAGCACGTCGGCGACGTCGCCGGCGGTGAACCGTGCGCCCCGGACGTTGCGGCGGGCGAGGGCAACCGCGATCCGCTCCCCCTCCACCCCCCAGACGCGGCACCCGGCGTCGGCCAGCGCCGCGGCGAACAGCCCGACCCCGCAGTAGAGGTCGAAGGCCCGCTCACCCGGCTGCGGCGCCAGTGCCTCCAGCACCGCGCCCACGAGCACCTCCGGCGCCCGGGCGTGCGACTGCCAGAAGCCGGTGGTGGCGACCTCGAAGGCACGGCCGCCGACCCGCTCGGTCACCGTGGCGGGCAGGTCCTCCCGGCGTCCCAGCAGCACCCCGGAGTCGGCCGCGACGCCGAGGACGTCCGCCACACCGATCCCTGCGCCTGTCGAAGGGTCGAGGCCCCCCACAGCACCCTCAGACCGACCCTCGGGCCCCGGCGGGAGCGGTCCCGCGATCGCTTCCGCCGCGATCAGGCAGCCCTGGGCCGGCAGCGCCACGACCTCCCCGGAACGGTGGGCGAGCAGGCCGACGCGTCCGTCGTGGCCCCGGTGGTACCGCATCCGGGTGCGCCAGCCGAACTCCTCCGGCTCGACCGCCTCCACCATCGGGGCGTGGTCGATGCCGGCGTTGGCGAGCAGTTCGGCGACGACGGCGGCCTTCAGCTCCCGGGAGCCGGGCGCGGTGACGTGCTGGAAGTCGCAGCCGCCGCAGCGATCGGCCACCGGGCACGGCGGAGTGCGGCGCTGCGGGCTGGCCCGGTGCACCTCGACCACCTCGCCGCGGGCGTACTTCGAGCGCACCTCGGTGACCCGGAGCGTCACCAGTTCGCCCGGCAGCGCGCCGCGGGTGAACACCACGAGACCTTCGCAGCGCACCACGCAGTGGCCGCCGTGGGCGACCGGGCCGACCTCGGCCGGGCCGAGCACCTGGCCCGGGCGGGGCCCGTCCGATCCGTCCCGGGTCGTCTGCGCCGCCCCCGTCATTCCGGGGGCGCCTTCGTCGATTCCTCCAGCACCTCGCCCATCCGCACCTGGCCGGTGCCGGGCAGCCGCCACGCCGGGGCGGAGTCCTCGCGCTTGGCCCGGCTGATCGCGTACCGGGAGGAGGCGAGCTGGTAGGGCACCGAGGTGACCATCACGCCCTGCATGAAGTTCAGCCGGGTCTTCAGGATCAGCCCGGTCTGGTTGTGCAGCAACTGCTCCCACCAGTGGCCGACGATGTACTCGGGGATGTAGACGCAGACCACGTCGCGGGGGTTGTCCGACCGCAGCCCGCGGACGTAGTTCAGCAGCGGCCCGGTCACCTCCCGGTACGGGGAGGCGATCACCTTCAGCGGCACCTGGCAGTCCAGCGCCCGCCACTCCTCGACGATGTGCTTCACCTCGTGCTCGTCGACCGCGACGGTGACCGCCTCGATCGAGCTGGCGCGGGTCGCGCGGGCGAAGTTCACCGCCCGGATGGTCGGCTTGTTCACCTCGATCACCACGATCACCGCCCGCACCCGGCTGGGCAGCAGCCGCGCGTCCGAGGGGGCGATCGCGGTCTCGCGCGCCACCTTGTCGTAGTGGCGCCGGATGCCGCGCATCAGCAGGAACATGCCGGCCATGGCGAGCACGGCGAGGTAGGCGCCGTAGATGAACTTGGAGGCGAGCACGATCACCAGCACGATGCCGGTGCCGGTGAGCCCGATCGCGTTGATGAGCCGGGAGCGCTGCATCCGCACCCGTTCCCGCGGGTCCTTCTCGCTGGCCAGGTGCCGCGTCCAGTGCCGCATCATGCCGAACTGGCTCACGGTGAACGACACGAACACGCCCACCACGTACAGCTGGATCAGCGCCGTCACGCTCGCGTTGAAGGCTAGCACCAGGCCCACCGCGGCGAAGGCGAGCACCAGGATCCCGTTGGAGTAGGCGAGCCGGTCGCCGCGGGTGTGCAGCGCGCGGGGCAGGAAGCCGTCCCGGGCCAGGATGGAGCCGAGCACCGGGAAGCCGTTGAAGGCGGTGTTGGCGGCCAGGAACAGGATGATCATCGTCATGGTGATCACGAAGTAGAAGCCGGGCTGGAAGTTGTCGAAGATGGTCCGGGCGAGCTGGCCCATCGCCGTCTCGTGGGTGACCTCGACGATTTCGCCGTTCACCGTGAAGCTGGAGTGCCCGTCGGGGTCGATCAGCTTCAGCCCGGTGAGGTTCGCCAGCGCGATGATGCCGCCGAGCATCGCGATCGCGATGCCGCCCAGCAGCCCCAGCGTCGTCGCGGCGTTCGTGCTCTTCGGCTCGCGGAAGGCCGGCACGCCGTTGGAGATCGCCTCCACGCCCGTCAGCGCGGCGCAGCCGGACGAGAACGCGCGGGCCATCAGCACCACGGCCGCCATCCCCACCAGGGGGTCGTAGGAGGGAGAGCCGACCACGCCGTACCCGGCCGTCGGCGCCTGCAGGTGCTCCCCGAAGCCGAAGATCCGCAGCAGACCCCAGGCCGTCATGCCGAGCACGCCGATCATGAACCCGTAGGTGGGGATGGCGAACACCGAGCCCGACTCCCGCACCCCGCGCAGGTTGATGCCCATCAGCACGAGGATGATGAGGGCGGCCACCCAGCCCTCGTTGCCGTTCAGGAAGGGGAGCATCGCTTTGGCGTTCTGGACGCCGGAGGACACCGAGACCGCGACCGTGAGCACGTAGTCGACCAGCAGCGCACTGGCCACGGTGAGCCCGGCGGTGGGTCCGATGTTGACGGTGGCGACCTCGTAGTCGCCTCCGCCGGAGGGGTAGGCGTGGACGGTCTGGCGGTAGGAGAGCACCACGATGAACATGACCGCCGCCACCGCGACCGCGATGTACCACGAGAAGTAGAAGCCGACCAGGCCCGCCAGTGACAGCGTGAGCAGGATCTCGTCGGGGGCGTAGGCGACCGAGCTCAACGCGTCCGAGGCGAACACCGGCAGCGCGATCCGCTTGGGCAGGAGGGTCTCACCGAGCTGGGCGCTGGAGAGCTTGCGGCCGACCAGCAGCCGTTTCACGAAGTCGGTGACCTTCACGGAAGGGCACTCTATGCCTTGTCGGGGCGCTGGGGCAGGAGCATCCGGTGTAGCGTCTGGGGCGTGCACATCGTGATCATGGGATGCGGGCGCGTGGGAGCCTCGCTGGCCCGGGGGCTGGAGCGACGGGGTCACTCGGTGGCGGTGATCGACATCGTCCAGGATTCGTTCCGCCGGCTCGGCCCGGAATTCCAGGGCAAGACCGTCAAGGGTGTCGGTTTCGACCGCCTGGTGCTGCAACGTGCCGGCATCGAGCGGGCGGACGGTTTCGCCGCCGTCTCCAGCGGCGACAACTCCAACATCCTGGCCGCGCGGGTGGTGCGGGAGACCTTCGAGGTCCACAACGTCGTCGCCCGGATCTACGACCAGGGCCGCGCCGAGGTCTACGAGCGGCTTGGCATCCCCACCGTCGCCACGGTGCGCTGGACCGCCGACCAGATCCTGCGCCGGCTGCTGCCCTCGGGCTCGGAACCGCAGTGGCGGGACCCGTCCGGCACGGTCCGGTTGATCGAGGTGTACGTCAACTCCGACTGGGTCGGCCACACCATCTCGGACATGGAGGCGAAGGGTCGCTGCAAGATCCCGTTCCTGATGCGGTTCGGCACCGGGATCGTGCCCCGCCTCACCACCGTGTTCCAGGACGGCGACCTCGTCTACGCGGCCACCACCAACGACGAGGTGGCCGACGTCGAGGACGTCTTCGGCCACCCGCCCGTCGAGCACTGAAAGGACGCAGCATGCGCGTCGCCATAGCCGGGGCCGGCAACGTCGGCCGCTCCATCGCCCGGGAGCTGATCGCCAACGGGCACCACATCCTGCTGATCGACCGCGATCCGAACGCGATCAAGCCCGACAGCGTCGTCGAGGCGGAGTGGCTGCTGGCGGACGCCTGCGAACTCGACTCGCTCGAAGAGGCCGGCCTGGACACCTGCGATGTGGCGATCGCCGCCACCGGCGACGACAAGTCCAACCTGGTGCACTCCCTGCTGGCCAAGACCGAGTTCGGCGTCCCGCGCACCGTCGCCCGGGTGAACCACCCCGCGAACGAGTGGATGTTCGACGACCTCTGGGGGGTCGACGTGGCGGTGTCGACGCCGCGCCTGATGTGCGCCCTGGTCGAGGAGGCGGTCACCGTGGGCGACCTGGTGCGGCTGTTCAGCTTCCGCGGCGGTCACGCCAACCTGGTCGAGATGACCCTGCCCGACGGTTCACCGCGGGTGGGCACCCGGGTCGCGGACCTCAACCTGCCGGGCGATGCCGTGCTGGTGACGATCATCCGGGACGGGAACGCACGGGCGCCCGAGCGGGATGCCGCCCTGGAGGCCAACGACGAACT
>Ga0073899_10001431_pt1 | contig 21848 bp, 17 predicted proteins | sample KloWWTmetaKNB5Ph_FD_88975 | JGI IMG/M metagenome (GOLD analysis project Ga0073899, IMG submission 88975) | Active sludge microbial communities from Klosterneuburg, Austria, studying microevolution and ecology of nitrifiers - Klosterneuburg... | ecosystem: Engineered > WWTP > Aerobic digester >... | reverse complement strand
TTCTCTATTGTTTGTGGCTAGTTGAGATTGTCGAGCCAGACATCGACTCAGAGCTACAGCATATTCAGCGTCCATTGTTGTCCGGCGCTGCTTTGGAGGAACCTCCGTTCAGGGTTCGGTCCAGGACTGGGCCCAACTGCCGTGGTTTTATAGCACTTTTTCGTTGAGCGAGCGTCTCCTCGTCTTGGCGGAGACGTTCTGCCTCAAGTCGGTGTCGATCCTTATCTCGTTGCAGTTGATCATGCTGTTGCTGAAGAAGTTCCTGCTCGTCCACAGGCATCGACATCTGCTGTTCACGTCGTTCTTTCCATTCTTTGCCGATAATTTCCAAGTACTTATAACACTGGCTGAATGGGTTCCCATTTCGACGCTCAACGACGAAGGGCTCGAACACGTGCCAGGCACGAACCGTCCTAGTCCCTTCTAGTTCAAAGGCGTATTGGGGATGAACCACGCCAACGTGAACGGCGACACAGAATTCTTCAAATTCATCCAGGTACCACTGCAAAACGCGGACATGCTTTTCGTCCTGCAGAATCGCCTCGACTTGGTGGGCGTCGAGCGGCCTCATAGCGTCAAGATTGGTCCCGATCCCGAGATCTCGGACTAGTTCTTTAACCAGTTCGCCCTTCGGCCCATCTGCCAATTCGCCAAAGTGCTCGTGATAGGACAAACGCGAATTCCACTCCCGCAGCGCCACATTGGAATCCACGGCTGCTCGAGCCTGATTTGCGCTCTGCTCTGCCTGATCGGCGGCCGCCTTGGCCTGCTCTGCAGCAGCAGTGGTCTGGCGTATCAACACCACGAAAGAAAGAAGCCCACCCCCAAGCAGCGCAACTTCCATCACTTGAAGGACCTGACCAAAGTCTTTCGCCCAGATGACCGCCAGCAGGATGGCGAGTGCGGCTATGCACAAGAGCCCATTACGTACCTTTGCGCCAAGCGCCGCTGGCGTTTCAGGATCCTTCTTGGGAGTGGATGGGGATTCCGGAGCATGCTCCAAATTGGAAGCGTGATCCGATCCATTCGACCTAGGTGTTGTGCTACCCATCAGCAGTTGGGCCCCACGCAAGCGAGTCTGTAAATTGCTGTTCGGCAAAGACTACTCCTGGGCACGGCAGGGGGCAACAGAGACTCTCCCCAGTCCCATGAGCCTGGGACTAAGCAAGCGCTCTCGATTCGACGCACAGCGTCTGCTACTTGGTCTAGCGGTCGACGCAACGAAAGCGACAACCGTTCTGCGCGCCGACTCTCGACAAATCGCCGGCATTGTCTTCCAAATCTAGTTGAATCAGCGTTTGCCGCGCACAACTGATGGCCAGCCACGGCAGCAACGGAGGGCGGTCCGTCCACGAAAGGAGCCTACCCCTGGGTGGCGTTGTTGTTTAGTGCGTGGGTCATTCCTTCGAGATCGCCGCTGTTGCGGGTTCCGCAAGCAGACTCGGATCGGCGTTTAGTCGCTCAAAGTGAGGATCCAGCAAGTTCGCTTCCGTGTTCATGAAGTCGGGCCTTCCGACGTAGATGATGTTTCGATCGTGAAGTCGCTGCAGAGCGGGGCCAATCTCGGCATCTGCAACCCCCTTCGATCGCAAGCGCGAATGAATCTGTTCTGGAGTCATCGTTCGGACGCCAGTCTCGACGTACTCCGCGAGCACAGCGCGATCTACAGGGCGAAGCGACAGGTAGTAGGCCGCGCGCTCGCAGTGCTCTCGTGCGCGACGGTCAGCAGCAGCCTTCTCTGCCGAGGCAGCCGCATCTTGCCGCGCTTTCACACGCTGATCGGCGCGGCGCTTCACTTCGGACTTTCGCAAAGCATGTCGAATCGACAGCGCCGCGAGCATCAAGACCGAGAACACAAACCACCAGGGCCAAGGTGACGGCCCGACCTTCGTCAACAGCCTGACCAACCAGGTCCAGTAAGCGCTGAGAATTGAAATGACGCCAGTGCCGACGGCTGCCGACAACGCGGGGACCAGCCATTCCTTTGGCAAGAGCTTTGCCGCTACCTCTTCCCATGCCATCTGCGCGCCCCGAAGCCTTCGCAGAGCTTCGCCGATGCGCGCTTGAGTAACAACGATCCATAACGCAGCCGTATGTTACGCATCTGTTACGCAGACCCAAAAACGACAAGGGCTCGCGCGCCGTGAAGCACGCAAGCCCTTGTTTTCATTGGTGCCGGAGATAGGATTCGAACCTACGACCTACGCATTACGAATGCGCCGCTCTACCAACTGAGCTACACCGGCGGGAGTCCCTGTCGAACCCGGCAATCGCGATCGATCTGCCGCGCCCAGGCTCGAAGGGGCGCGCATTCTAGGGGCTGGCACCGCGCGGGCGCAACCGCGGCTACAGGCCGCGGGCCATCCCGTTCGGCGGCGCAGGAGCTCCGCTCCTGCAGCTGCTGGGCTCGCGTGGCGAGAACGAACCGCTTCCCGGCACGAGTCCTGCGAGTTGAACCGCATCCGCGGGGGGAGCGAACATGACGGCGAGCGTGGCGATGGAGGCGAAGTGCGCGAAGCCGCGACCAGGCAACGCAGCCGCGGAGCGGACACGATTCTGGAGTGCTTGCCTCGCAGTTGCCTTGCTGGCCGGCGCGGCCCTGGCCAATCCAGCCGACGACCGCACCCCGACCGACCGCTTGTCCCCCGCTGCCGAGCAGGCCATGTGGCAGGAGATCCAGGGCAATCTCGCAGCGCTCAGGCAGCAGTCGTTGCTGCCGATGCCCACGAGCCCGACTGCGGTCGGCTACCAGTTTCCACTGCGGCTGGCACCCGGGCTCCCCGACTTCGCCGGCCATCGCGTGTCCGCGTTTGCCGACCACAATCCGACGGCCGGCGCGGTGCTCGACTACAACGGCGGCTCGCGCATCTACGACGGCCATCGCGGCACCGACCTGGCGCTCACACCGTTCAACTGGAACAAGGTGGACGCGGGCGACATGCAAGCGGTCGCGGCTGCGGCCGGCACCATTGCCGGCAAGTCGAACGTCGATGCCACCGACCACAATCCCTGCGACGGCGGCAGCAATGCCGATCCGTGGAACTACGTCACCGTGATCCATGCCGATGGCACCATGACCATCTACGGACACCTGCGCTACAACTCGCTCACCGGCAAGAGCATCGGCCAGACCGTGGCGCAGGGCGAATACCTCGGAACCGCCGCGAGTTCGGGCAACTCGAGCGGCCCGCATCTGCATTTCGAGGTGCGGTTCGGTTCCTACTCGAGCGCAGAGTGGACCGATCCCTACGCCGGTCCGAACAGCCAGCCGCAGTCCTTGTGGCTCAGCCAGCAACCCTATCTGGACTCGGCCATCAATCGGCTGGGCACGCATTCGAGTCCGCCCAGCACCGCAAACGCCTGCGCGCAGACGATCACCCATCTGCAAGACAGCTTCAGCACGCCGCAGAACGTCTACTTCTACGCATTCTTCCGCGACTACCAGGGCGCATTGCCCGCGCAACTCGCCATCTATCGACCCGACGGCAGCACCTTCCAGTCGTGGCAATACACCACGGCCACAGCCTTCGCCTCGGCCTGGACCGGCTCCTGGCTGTACAACTTTCCGGCCGGATCGGCCCCCGGCACCTGGCGCTTCGAGGCGATCTACAACGGCGCAAGCTACAGCACCTTCTTCAACGTCGATGCCCCGACCTCGATCACCGTCACCAGCCCGAACGGAGCCGAGAACTGGGATCACGCGCTACCGCATGCGATCAACTGGACCGACAACATCGGTGGCGAAGTGAACATCGATCTCGATCGCAACGATGTCGCGATCGCGCGACTGGCCAGCAACGCGCCGAGCAACGGCGTCTTCCTGTGGACGCCGGACGCAGCACTCACGCTCGGCCCCGGCTACCGCGTGCGCGTCAGCAGCGTCACCGCCCCGAGCCTCGCCGACTCCAGCGACGCGAGCTTCACGCTGAGCAACGACCTGTACCTTTTCTCCGACAGCTTCGAAACGTCTCCGCTCACTCCACCATGAGCAACCGCAGTTCCTTCGGCAGCGCGAAGACCATGTCTTCGGGCTCGCCGTGGAGATTGCGCACTTCGGTGGCGCCGGCGCTGCGCAGGTAGTCGACCACCGCCTGCACCAGCGATTCCGGTGCCGAGGCGCCGGCGGTGACGCCGACGCGGGGCTTGGCGGCGAGCCATGCCGGGTCGATGTCCTGGGCGCCGTCGATCAGGTGCGCTTGCACGCCCTGCTTCTCCGCCAGTTCGCGCAAGCGGTTCGAGTTCGAGGAATTGGTCGAGCCGACCACGAGCACCAGGTCGCATTCGGCGGCGAGTTGCTTGACTGCATCCTGGCGATTCTGGGTGGCGTAGCAGATGTCGTCGTGACGGGGCCCGACGATGTTCGGGAAGCGCGCGCGCAGCGCCGCGATGATGGCCGTGGTGTCATCCACCGACAGCGTGGTCTGGGTGACGTAGGCGAGTTCGTGCTCGGTGTCGAGGTCGAGCCTGGCTACGTCGGCGGTGGTCTCGACCAGCACCATGCGGCCACCGGCGGCGCTGTCCCACTGCCCGAGCGTGCCTTCGACCTCGGGGTGGCCGGCGTGGCCGATCATCGCGACATTGCGCCCGGCGCGGGCATGGCGCGCGACTTCGATATGCACCTTGGTCACCAGCGGGCAGGTCGCGTCGAACACCTTGAGTCCGCGTCCGCGCGCTTCGCTGCGCACCTGTTGCGAGACGCCGTGGGCGCTGAAGATCACCGTGGCTCCGTCGGGCACCTGTTGCAGTTCCTCGACGAACACGGCGCCGCGCGCGCGCAGGTTGTCAACGACGAAGCGGTTGTGCACAACTTCGTGGCGCACGTAGATCGGCGCACCGAAGGCCTCGATCGCGCGCTCGACGATCTCGATGGCGCGGTCGACGCCGGCACAGAAGCCGCGGGGATTGGCGAGCAAGACATTCACTCAGGCATTCTTCTTCGCATCGCGCCAGCCGAACAGGATCAACACTGCCGCGCCGCAGACGATGGCGGAGTCGGCGATGTTGAACGCCGGCCAGTGCCAGTCGCGCCAGTACCAGAGGATGAAATCGACGACGTAGCCAAGCCGCACGCGATCGATGACGTTGCCGATGGCACCGCCGATGACCAGCGCGAAGGCGAGCGCACTGAAGCGCTCGTGCTTGGCCAGGCGCGCGAGCGCCACCGCGAAACCGGCAGACACCAGCAGCGCGAATCCGGACAAGCCCCAGCGCGTCCAGACCTCGCCGTCGGCGAACATCGAAAAGGCGACGCCGGTGTTGTGCGCCATGGTCCAGTCAAAAAAACCGGCGATCACCGGGATGCGCTCGCCGTATGCCAGATGCTGCACCGCGTACCACTTCGCGACCTGATCGAGCACGACAATCAGCAGCGACAGCGAGAGCCAGCGCAGCAGGCCGGACAAGCCAAGAACATCGCGACCTGGAGGTCGCTCCCACTGCTCAGAACCAGTCACGCTGTTCGCCCTCGCCGGCCACATTGGTCACGCAGCGGCCGCACAGTTCCGGATGATCCGGTTCGCTGCCGACATCGGCGCGGTGCTGCCAGCAGCGCACGCACTTCGTTGCCGTCGTCGGCGTCACCAGCACTTTCGCCGCGGCCGAACCGAAGGTCGCGGCGATCGCATCGGCGGGCGCTGCGTCAAGCGTGTGTACGCGCACGTCCGAGGTGATGAAGAAGAAGCGCAGCTCGGCGCGACAACCCTCAATGCGCGCGATCGAAACAGCGTCGAGATGGACATCGACCTCGGCTTCGAGCGAGCCACCGAGCTGCTTGTCGTTGCGCAGTTCCTCGATGCGCTTCAGTGCCGCCCCGCGCAGCGCGGTCAGGTCGGCGACCAATGCGGATTCCTCGGCCGTCACCGCGAGCCCGGCGAACAGCGGCTCGATGTCGGCGAAGGTCGAGAAGAACACCGAGTCGTGCTTGCGCGCCGGCATCTGCGCCCAGATTTCCTCGGCGGTGAAACTGCTGATCGGCGCCAGCGCGCGCACCAGCACTTCCAGCGCGGCATGCATCGCCGTCTGCGCCGAACGTCGTGCCGGGGCTGCTTCCTGCATCGTGTAGAGACGATCCTTGGTCATGTCGAGATAGGCCGCGCCCATGTCCACGGTGCAAAAGCGCATCAACTCCTGTACCAGCGTGGCGAACTCGCACAGATCGCGGGTGGCATCCCTGGGTGCACGCGCATCCGGCCCGTACACGCGCTGCGCAAGCTTCAGCACGCGTTCGGCCTGGCTCATCGCATGGCGATCGAGCAACAGCATCTGCGCGACCGGCACGCGGTCGCTGTTCGGATTGAAGCCGTGCAGGTTGCCGAGCAGGAAGCGCGCGGTATTGCGGATACGACGATAGCTGTCGCCGACGCGCTTCAGGATCTCGTCGCCGCAGGTCATCTCGTTGCGATAGTCGGTCGATGCAACCCACAGCCGCAGCACATCGGCGCCCATGGCGTTGATCACCTTCTGCGGCGCAACCACATTGCCGAGCGACTTCGACATCTTGCGGCCCTGCGGATCGACGGTGAAACCATGCGTCAGCACCGTCGTGTACGGCGCGCGGCCATGCATCGCGACCGAAGTCAGCAGCGCCGAATGGAACCAGCCGCGGTGCTGGTCGGAACCTTCGAGATACATCGTGCCGACACGCTCACCCCTCAGCTCCTCGCGCGAATCGAGCACGCCGGCATGGGTCACGCCGGAGTCGAACCAGACATCGAGGATGTCGGTGACCTTGTCGTAACGCGCGGCGTCGGCGCCGATCAAGGTCGCGGCATCGAGTTCGTACCAGGCATCGGCGCCTTCGCGTTCGACGATGTCGGCGACCCGTCCGAGCAACGCGACCGTATCCGGGTGCGGCACCTGGGTTTCCTTGTCGATGAACAACGCGATCGGCACGCCCCAGGTGCGCTGGCGCGAGATGCACCAGTCGGGACGGTTCGCGATCATGCCGGTGATGCGCTCCTGGCCCCAGTCCGGCAGCCACTGCACTTTCTTGATCTCTTCGAGCGTTTGCGCGCGCAGGCCGGCCTGGTCCATCGCGATGAACCACTGCGGTGTGGCGCGGAACGCGACCGGCGTCTTGTGTCGCCAGCAGTGCGGATAGCTGTGCGTGAGCTTGCTTGCGGCGAGCAGCACGCCGCGCTCGCGCAACAGTTCGATGATGGTGTCGTTCGCCTTCCAGACGAACTGGCCTTCGACGAATTCCGTTCCGCTGACAAATACACCATTGCCACCGACCGGATTCAGCACCTCGAGCCCGTACTTCTGGCCGACCGCAAAGTCTTCCTGGCCATGGCCGGGCGCGGTGTGCACGGCACCGGTACCGGCATCGGTCGTGACGTGTTCACCTAGGATCAACGGCACCAGACGATTCAGGAACGGATGCTTGAGAATCGGCTTAGCCGGCTGATCAAAGTCTGACGTCAGGTGTCGCCCTGCGATAGAGCCACGAGACGACGGACTATCCATCACTTTTCCAATCGCCAGCCACAAGTCCTCTGCGACCAGCATGTAAACAGACTTGCCATCACGATCCGGTCCCCGAGCAAGTGTGTATTGGATGTCGTAGCCAATACAGACCGCCATGCTCGCTGGCAGCGTCCAAGGCGTGGTTGTCCAAATCGGCACAGTAAGGATTGAGTCGCCCAAACCGCCGCCAAACTCGTCGAAAATTCGCTGTCGCGCATCTTCGTCGACGACGTCATAAGCGACATAAATCTGATCTGACTTCTTGTCGGCGTATTCGATCTCGGCTTCGGCCAGTGCCGAGCCGCAGTCGAAGCACCAGTGCACGGGTTTGGCGCCACGCGCGAGATGGCCGTTGGCGACGATCTTCGCCAGCGCGCGCAGTTCGTCGGCTTCGAACTTGAAGTCCATCGTGCGATACGGCTGCTCCCAATAACCGAGCACGCCGAGGCGCTTGAAGTCCGCGCGCTGGCTGTCGATCTGCCTGGCGGCGTATTCGCGGCACTTCGCGCGGAACGTGCGCGCGTCCACTTTCACGCCGACCTTGCCGATGTCCTTCTCGACCACCAGTTCGATCGGCAGGCCATGGCAGTCCCAGCCCGGCACATACGGCGAACGGAAGCCGCTGAGCAGCTTGCCCTTGACGACGATGTCCTTCAGCGTCTTGTTGACGGCGTGGCCGAGATGGAGATCGCCATTCGCATACGGCGGGCCGTCGTGCAGCACGTAGCTCGGGCGCGACGCGGTGTGCGCCTGAAGTCGTGCGTGCAGGCCGCTTGCCTCCCACTGCGCCAATGCCTGCGGTTCGCGTGTCGGCAGGTCGCCCTTCATCGCGAATTTGGTGTCCGGCAGGTGGATCGTGTTCTTGTAGTCGATGCTCACGCGGGCTCCCGCTGATTCGTCATGGATTCGGAAAGGATGCGGCGCGCCTCGATGGCGTCGAGGTGCATGCGCGCGGTCAGGTCGTCGAGGTTGGCGAAGCGCTCTTCGTCGCGGATCTTGGCGACGAAATCGACGCGCAGCCGCCGCCCGTACAGATCGCCGTCGAAGTCGAACAGATGTGCTTCGAGCAGAAGCTCGCGGCCATTCACGGTCGGGCGCGTGCCGAGGCTGGCCACCGACGGCCAGTGCCGCATGCCGGCACCGGTCACGCGCACGGCGTAGATGCCGTGCACCGGCGGCAGGCGTTCGCCGAGCGGAATGTTCGCGGTCGGGTAGCCAAGCGTGCGTCCGAGCTTCTGGCCGTGGATGACGCGGCCACTGATCGCGAAGTCGCGCCCGAGCAGGCGCCGCGCCAGGGCATGGTCGCCTGCGAGCAGGGCGGCGCGCACACGCGTGCTCGACACGCGCTCGCCATCGACCAGCACCGGCTCGATCGGGTGGGCGCTGAACCCGAGTTCCGCGCCCATATCGCGCAGCATCGCCAGATCGCCGCGACGCGCGTGGCCGAAACGGAAGTCGGGCCCGATCCAGACCTCGCGCGCGCCCAGCCGCTCGACCAGCACGCGCTGCACGAACTCCTCGGCCGCGGTATTCGCCAGGGCCTGGTTGAAGCGCAACAGTCCGAGCCGGTCGATGCCGAGCGCGTGCGTCAACTTCACCTTCTCGCGCACCGTGCTCAGGCGCAGCAGCGGACCGCCACGCCCGAAGAATTCGCGTGGCAGGGGCTCGAAACCGAGCAGCACCGCTTCGCAGTCCAACTCGCGCGCACGCGCCAAGGCACGACCGATCAGGGCCTGGTGACCCCGATGCAAACCGTCGAACGCGCCGATGGCAATGACTGCGCCACGCGGGCAAAGGCGCGGCCCGCGCGTATCGCGAAACAGGAAGCTCATGGAACGGCGGAGTATAGCGGCGTCGAACCGGTCCACGGCGTAGAATCCAGAGGGGAAAAGCTCCCGGAGCCCGCTATGGCCGCGCACGCCCACAATCTGAAGCAATACCTCCACCAGCTCGCGGATGCCTTGCCCGCAACTGCAACGGTGGATGAAGCGCTTTATCACCTGGTGCTGCGCCGCGAGATCGAGGCGGGATTGGCGGATAGCGACGCCGGACGTACCACCGACCTCGAAGTGATCCTGGAGCGACGCGGCATCAGCGGATGAAAGTCCATTGGACCGCGCGTGCCGAGGCGCGCCTGGACGCCATCTGCGGATACGTTGCTGGAGACGCGCCAGCGGCGGCGAAGCGCCTGGAGCAGAAGCAGCTGCTGCGCTCACGACAGCTCACGAGGTTTCCGCATTCAGGACGGACGGTGCCGGAACATGAGCACCCCGATGTTCGAGAGCTGATGGAAGGCCACTATCGCCTGATCTATCGCGTCCTGCCAGACCCAGTGGATGTGCTGACGGTCATGCACTGCGCGCAACTACTGCCCGGCGACCTCAAGAAGCTCTGAGCCGGGCGGGTCCAGCGTTCCAGCCAAGTCCAAGATTCGCCACCGGAAATGCGCAGCGCCGAAGTGGAAGCTGAGTTGTACGAGGCGTTGAAGCTGCTTCGTTGCTCCAGCTCAGGCCGCGCGGAAGCGCAGCGCGATGATGGCGACCAGCACGGCGAGCATGACGACGATCATTGAACTTGCTTCGTTGCGCATGGGGCGTTCTCCTGTGCGCAGCATGCTAGAACCGCGCCACGGGCAAACTGATGGCGCGCGAGAGCCGGGCTGATGACGCGACCACCAACCAACGGCGGAGACATCCCGTGTTCAGAAATCGCGATCGAGGCGCCGACGAGAACTACGACCCAGACCAGCACTCCACTGATCATCGAGACCAAGATACTTCCGGGCAGGAGCATCCGTTGGCCCTGCCTGGGCCATGGCATCGACGTCCCAGATATGGAACACTCGCCCCATGAAGGCGGTGTTGTTCCATCCGAAGGCGATTGAAGAGTTCCGGGCATTGCCGAAGCCGGTTCGCCTGGCCTTCGGAGAACTGTTGCGCCTGCTGCAGGAAGGGATTTCCCTTGGCATGCCGGCATCCCGACCAATGCCGATCGTGGCGCCGGGCGTGGACGAACTGCGCGTCAAAGGCCTCGCAGGACAGTACCGGGCGTTCTACGTGCGCAAGACCAGCGAGGGCATACTGGTGTTGCGCGCCTTTCAGAAGAAGACCCAGTCCACCCCGGATTCCGAAATCAAGTTGGCGCGCCGACGCCTCAAGGAGTTGACCGATGAGCACGCGTAAGTCCCCAGCCACGAAACCCGTACCAGTGCGCAACGGCCGAGAACTCGCGCGACTGCTGGAACTTCCGGACGAGGATTTTGTTGCGATGGAGCTGCGCGTCGCCCTGCTCAAGAAAATCATCAGCGAAGTTGCGAGACAGGATCTCACCCATGCCAAGGTTGCGGAACTGTCCGGCACGTCGCGCTCGCGCATGACCTCCATTCTGAACGGCGCCATTCAGGACGTGTCCACCGACCTGCTGCTGCGAGTGCTCTCCGCGCTCGGCATTCGCGCACGCGTCACCTTCGCCAAGGCGGCCTGATTTCGCGGCAGAACTTTCGACGCCCAGGCCTCAATTCACAACAAAGCGATGTGGGAGCGCCGGAAGGCGCGATGCGGTTCGGAACCTGTTAGCCGCGATCCCGCAAATGCCGCGGCCGCAGGCCGAGGGCCAGCAGGACCAGCCCGTAGGCGCTGGCACCGGCGGCAATCGCGGTGAGCAGCCAGAGGATGCGCGCCTGCCAGTGCAGCAGTGACCAGTCGCCGACGAAGGCGCGCAGCGCGAGCAGGGTTGCGACCATCATCACGCCGGCGACGATCAGCTTGAACAGATAGGCCGGCCAACCCGGCTGCGCGGCGAACAATTGCTGGCGGCGCAGTGCGATGAACAACCAGAGCGCGTTGACGATGCCGGCGAGGCCGGTCGCGAGCGCAATACCAGCGTGGCCACCGAGGGTGTGGTTCATCGCCAGCGGCGTGACGATCGCGAGTGTGAGACCGACATTGCTGGCCACCGTCCACAATGCCGCGCGCATCGGCGTCTTCGTGTCCTGGCGCGCATAGAACGCCGGCAGCAGGACTTTGCTGGCCATGAACGCGGGCACGCCGATGCTCATCGCAATCAGGCTCCACGCCGCCATCTGGGTGTCGTGCGCGGTGAAGCGGCCGTAGTTGTAGACCGTCGCGGTGATCGGCTCGGCGAGGAACATCAGCCCGAGTCCGGCCGGCCAGCCGACCAACAGCACCAGACGCAGGCCCCAGTCGAGCGAATGCGAATAGCCATCGTGGTCGTGCGCGGCGAAACGGCGCGCCAGGTGCGGCAGGATCACGGTGCCGATCGCGACCCCGAACAGGCCGAGCGGAAACTCGATCAGCCGGTCCGAGTAGTACAGCCAGTCCTGTGATCCATCGGCAAGCAGGGACGCGAACACGGTGCCGACGAGCAGGTTCACCTGCGCCACCGAGGACGAAAACAGCGTCGGGAGCATCAGCTTGCCGACTCGACGCACCTCGGCATGCCGGAAGCCGAGCTTGAAGCGCGGGCGCAGCCCGAGCCTGATCAAGGCCGGCCACAACAAGGCCAATTGCAGGAAGCCGGCGACCAGCACGCCCCAGGCCAGGGCTTTCGGCGGCACCGCCATCTGCGGCGCCAGCAACAGCATCGCCGCGATCACGGTGATGTTGTGCAGCACCGGCGTGAATGCGGCCAACCCGAACTTGCCGTAGCTGTTCAACACCGACGCGCACAGCGCCATCAGCGAAATGAAGATCAGGTACGGAAAGGTGATGCGCAGCATCTCGGCGGTGAGCGCGAATTTCTCCGGCTCGTCGAGCGCCCCTGGCGTGAACACCGTCGCGATCAGCGGCGCGGCGAGTACGCCGATACCGGCCACGACGAAGACCACCGCCGCCAGCGACCCGGCCATATGGTCAATGAAGTCGCGCAGGCGCTCGCGGTCGCCGCTCTCGCGGATCTCGTTCAGCACCGGCACGAAGGCCATCTGCATCGAGCCCTCGGCGAAGACCCGGCGCAGGAAATTCGGGATGCGGTAGGCGACGATGAACGCGCTCATCGCCCCGCCGGTGCCGAACAGGGTGGCCTGGAGCATGTCGCGGGCGAAGCCGGCGATGCGCGACAAGAACGTCATCGCCGAGAACACCAGGGTCGAGCGCAAGAGCTTCATGAACCGTCCCTCGGCGGGGCGCATTGACTCCGGAAGGCGATGCCCGGATAATTCGCGCCCTTTTTCACCCCCCCGAATCCCGGAGTCCAGCTGTGGCCAATATCAAGTCCGCGAAGAAGCGCGCGGTTCAGGCGGAAAAGCACCGCCTGCACAACAACAGTCAGCGTTCGCAGATGCGTACGGCCGTGAAGAACGTGCTGAAGCTGATCGAGACCGGCAACAAGGCCGGCGCCGAGACCGCGTTCAAGACCGCGGAATCGCTGCTCGACCGGTTCGCCGGTCGTGGCCAGATCCACAAGAACAAGGCCTCGCGCCACAAGAGCCGCATCACGGCCCGCATCCGCGCGATGGCATGAGACGAAGCTGCCCTGCTTCGTGTTGACGAAAAAGCCGGCGCGAGCCGGCTTTTTTGTGCCCAGGGTCTGGATCGTGTCCGCAGGAGCGCCGCGTGCGGCGCGATCGGAATCGCGTCGAAATCCCATTCGCGCCGCACGCGGCGCTCCTGCGGGCATGGTCATGCGTTGGCGGCGTCGTCCGCCGCGTCGCGCTTCTCGGCCTCGATGAAGGCCATCGCCTTCTTGACCACGGCGTCGCAGCCCTCGCCGGTAGCGGCGGACACCGCGAACCACGGCTTGCGCGTCCAGCGCAGGCGCTTCAGCAGATCCTTCACGCGCGCGTCGCGGTCTTCCTCGGCGATCAGATCGATCTTGTTGAACACCAGCCAGCGCGGGCGCTTGGCCAGGTCGGCGTCGAACTTCTTGAGTTCGCGCTCGATCGTCTTGACCTGTTCGACCGGGTCGATTGACTCGTCCATCGGTGCGATGTCGACTACGTGCAGCAGCAAACTGGTGCGCGAAACATGTTTCAGAAACTGGATGCCGAGGCCGGCGCCTTCGGCCGCTCCCTCGATCACGCCGGGAATGTCGGCGATGACAAAGCTGTGGTCGCGGCTGATCGAGACCACGCCGAGGTTCGGATACAGGGTGGTGAACGGGTAGTCCGCGACCTTCGGCGTCGCCGCCGAGACGGCGCGAATGAACGTGCTCTTGCCGGCATTCGGAAAACCGAGCAAGCCGACATCGGCCAGCAGCTTGAGTTCGAGGCGGATCTCGCGCTCGTCACCGGGCGTGCCCGGCTGCGCGCGCCGCGGCGAACGGTTGGTCGAGGACTTGAACACCATGTTGCCGGCGCCGCCCTTGCCCCCCTGCGCGACCAGCGTGCGCTGGCCATGCCGGGTCAGGTCGGCGATGACTTCTTCGGTGTCGACATTCATGATCGCAGTGCCGACCGGCACGCGGATCACGATGTCCTCGCCGGCCGCACCGGTCATCTGTCGGCCCATGCCGTTCTCGCCGCGCTTGGCGCGGAACACGCGCTCGTGGCGGAAGTCGACCAGGGTGTTCAGGTTTTCGTCTGCCTGCACGATCACGCTGCCGCCTTCGCCGCCGTTGCCACCGTCGGGGCCGCCGAGCGGAATGAACTTCTCGCGCCGGAAGCTGACGCTGCCGTTGCCGCCGGCTCCGGCGATCACCTTGATTTCAGCTTCGTCGACGAATTTCATGGGCGGGAGGATGCTTCAATCGGGAGCAAACGGAAAGGTCGCGATCGGGATTTTCGCGGACGCGGGCGTCTCTGAAGCCCAGAAACGGGAAAGCCCCGCAGCGCGGGGCTCTCCGGTGAACCGAATGGCGCCTTGCTTCAGCGAACGCTGACTGTGCGACGACCGCCGTTCGGACCCTTGACGCTGAACTCGACCGTGCCGTTCGCGAGCGCGAACAGGGTGTGGTCGCGGCCGAGGCCGACATTCGTGCCCGGGTGGTATTCGGTACCGCGCTGACGCACGATGATGTTGCCGGCTTCCACCATCTGGCCACCAAAGAGCTTCACGCCCAGGTACTTCGGATTGGAATCGCGGCCGTTCCTGGTGGAACCTACGCCTTTTTTCTGTGCCATGGCTGCTCTCCTCGGCCCTTACTTGTGGATGCCAGTGATTTCGACTTCGGTGAAGTGCTGACGGTGCCCCATCTGCTTGCGGAAGTGCTTGCGGCGACGGAACTTGACGATCCGGATCTTGTCGCCGCGGCCATGCGACTTGATCGTCGCGCTGACCGACGCACCGGCCACGGTCGGCGTGCCGACGCTGATCGCGTCGCCGTCGCCGACCAGGAGGACCTGGTCGAACTTCACCGAGGAACCGGCCTCGGCATCCAACTTCTCGATTCGCAGGATTTCGCCCTGCATCACGCGGTACTGCTTACCGCCAGTGACAACAACTGCGTACATGATGGCTTTGCCTCTGTAGTTATTTTGGCCACGGCCGCCGGACACTTTGCTCCGCCGACCCGTTCCCTTGCGGACACGAAGTCCAAAAAGGGCGCGGAGCATAGCCGCAGTGCGGGCCATGGGTCAATCAGGTCGCGGGCGTGCAGCGGTTGCGGGCACAATGGCCGACTCCACTCCCACACTGCGATCGACGATGCTCGACCGAACCGATTGGCGCACCGGCATGGACCCGCGAACAGTGGAGCGCGGACAGGCCTATGCCGATCAGGGCCGGGTCGACAAACTTCGCCGCGTCGACGCCATCGGCCTGCACTGGACCGCGCAGGTCCATGGTTCCGCAGCCGCGCCCTACCGCTGCGAGGTACTGGTGAGCGCGGTGGAGTCCCGGGCGCGGGTGCGTTCGGCCTGCTCCTGCCCGCTCGGCGGCCGGTGCAAGCATGTCGCTGCGATGCTGATTGCGGCCGAAGCCCGAGCCGAGGTTTCGCCGTTTTTCCCCGGCTTTGAAGCCCAGGCGGTCGCGACCGCGCCGGCATCGATGGCTGCCTGGGATAGCTGGCTGCAGTCGGCAGCGCGCCCGACGCCGCCTGCGGCCCAGTCGGCGGCGCAGGCGACGTGTCGCCTGATCGTGCAGAGCCCGCGCGGCCCCGATGCGAAGGCGTTACGGGTCTGCATGGCGCTGATTCAGCCCGGAAAGCAGAAAGCCTGGCTGAAACCGCGGGCACTCGGCCTCAATGCCGATGGCGCGCCGACCTGGGCACCCGAATCCGGCTGGCGCGACGACGACCTGTTGGCATTATCGGTTCTGCTGCCGAAGCAATACACCCGCGACGATGGACTGCTGTTCGCCGTCATTCGCGGCCGCGCGCTCGAATGTGCCTTTGAGCACCTGCTGCAGGGGCACGGCGCCTGCCTCGAGCGCATCGAGCAACCGCTGCGCGCCGGGCCACCGCGGCCACTGCACGTCAACTGGGAGGCGCTGCCCGATGGCAGCCAGCGACTGCACGTGGACGCCGGCGGACAGGCGCAACTGCTGCGCGGCGACAGATGGTGGTATGTCGATGTGCAGTCCGCGGAAATCGGGCGGGTGGTCGACGACCAGCGCTTGGCCGAAGCTGCAGCACGAGCGCCGGTGCTGCGCCCAGAGCACGTCGACTCGCTGCGCGAACGACTGTCGGGACACTCGGATTTGCGCTTGCCGCAGCCCGCCGCGCGCGGCCTCCCACGTGAACTGCGCGCGGTACCGCGCCTGTGCCTGCACCTGGGCGTTTCCCGACCGGCGCCGTGGCACGTCGCCTACCGTGATCACTCGACGTTCGGCTACGCACGGGTCCAGTTCGACTATGACGGCGAGCGCGTCGATCCGCATGTGGCGGCACGCGTGCGCTGCTGGCATGGCGACGAGGTCATTGAGGTGGTGCGCGACCTGGCCGCCGAAAACGCCGCGCTGCAGGGCCTGGCCCGCCGCGAACTGCGGCCGGTGGCAACACTGAACTGGCAACTCGGCAATGTCTTTTCGGAACTCGATCCACACCTCCTGATGCTGACTGCGCGCAAACAGGGCCTGCCCCTGGCCGCGCAGGCGTGGGAACCCCTGCTGCGCGAACTCGCCGAGGAAGGCGCAATGCTGCACTACGACGCGGACTTCCCGCGCCCGTTGCGCGACATCGCCGTGAATGCTTGGGATGCGGAACTCAAGCCCGCCGGCAACGGCTGGTTCGAGTTGAGTCTTGGCGTCGATCTCGAGGGTGAACGCGTCGACCTGCTGCCGATCCTGCGTCGCCTGCTGATCGATTCCAGCTTCCCGCTGAGGGCCCAGGCCGGTGAATCGACAGATGCGCTTTGGCGCGTCGAACTGGATGGTGAGCGCGCATTGTTGCTGCCGCTGGCGCGGTTGCGTGGTCTGGTCGCTCCATTGCTCGACTGGTGGACACGGGAAACCGGGGCGCTGCGCGTTCACCGCAGCCAGGCGCTGGCGGTCGCCGCACTCGACGGCGCCGTGCGCTGGCGCGGCGATGATGCGCTGCGCAAGCAACTGGTCGATCTCTCCGGACGCGCGCGCCCGGCCAAGGCGCCGCCGGGCTTTCGCGGGCGTCTGCGCGCCTATCAACGCGATGGACTGGCGTGGCTGGATGGCCTCGCCGAGGCCAGGCTCGGCGGCTTGCTCGCCGACGACATGGGACTCGGCAAGACTGTGCAGATCCTCGCCCACCTGTTGTCGCAGCGAGCCATTCGCGACCAGGGCATGCGCACCCTGGTGGTGGCACCGACCAGCCTGATGGGCAACTGGCGCGACGAGGCCGCGCGTTTTGCACCTGACCTGAAGGTACTGGTGCTGCAGGGCGCCGACCGTGGCACGCGCTTCGACACGATTGACGACCACGATCTGGTCTTGACCACCTACCCGCTGCTGCCGCGGGACCGCGATGTGCTGCTCCGTCACGAGTTCGACCTGCTGGTGCTGGACGAAGCCCAATCGATCAAGAATCCCAAGAGCCAGTCCGCCATGGTCGTGCGCGAACTGAAAGCCGCGCGCCGATTGGCGATGACCGGCACCCCCGTAGAGAACCATCTGGGCGAACTGTGGGCACACTTCGATGCGGTCGAACCCGGCCTGCTCGGCAGCGAGAGCACGTTCGGCCGCCGCTTCCGCACGCCCATCGAAAAGCAGGGAGACAGCATCAGTCAGCAACGACTGAACCGGCGCATCGGCTCGCTGTTGCTGCGCCGGCGCAAGGACGAAGTGCTGAAGGACCTGCCGCCGAAGACCGAGATCATCCGTCACATCGAGATCGAAGGCGGCCAGCGCGAGCTGTACGAAACCCTGCGCCTGGCCCAGCACGAGCGCGTGCGCGAGGCGATCTCGGAACGCGGCCTGGCGGCGAGCGGCATCGTCGTGCTCGACGCCCTGCTCAAACTGCGTCAAGCCTGCTGCGACCCACGCCTGGTGAAACTGCCGGCAGCGCGCAAGGTCAAGGAATCGGCCAAGCTCGATGCCTTGCTGGAGTTGCTCGACACCTTGCTCGACGAAGGCCGCAGCGTGCTGCTGTTCTCGCAGTTCACCGGCATGCTCGACTTGCTGGAACCGGTCCTTGCCAAGCGCAAACTCGACTTCCTGCGCCTCGATGGCAGCACTCCGGCCAAGACCCGGACCGAGCTGGTGCAAAGCTTCCAGAAAGGCGAGCAACGCCTGTTCCTGATCAGCCTCAAGGCCGGTGGCGTCGGCTTGAACCTGACCGCTGCCGATGCCGTGATCCACTACGACCCGTGGTGGAACCCGGCCGCCGAGAACCAGGCCACCGACCGCGCCCACCGCATCGGCCAGAACAAGCCGGTGTTCGTCTACAAGCTGATCTGCCAAGGCACCATCGAGCAGAAGATCCTCGAACTGCAGAGCCGCAAGAGCGCGCTGACCCGCGCCATTCTCGAAGGCGGCCGCAGCACCCGCCTGCGCTTCGACGAAGCCGATCTCGGCGAGCTGTTCGCGCCACTGGCTTGATCTTCGCCGACTGCAGCCTTCGTCACACAGTGTCCATTGCCGCCGCGCCGGGCCGCAGGCTAGCCTGCCCGACTTTCCCGGACCCGAGCCGATGGACACGATCCGCCTGCGTGGCGCGCGCACGCACAACCTGAAGAACATCGATCTCGACCTGCCGCGCGACCAGCTGATCGTGATCACCGGGCTGTCCGGTTCGGGCAAGTCCTCGCTGGCGTTCGACACGATCTATGCCGAGGGCCAGCGCCGTTATGTCGAATCGCTGTCGTCGTATGCGCGGCAGTTCCTGTCGGTGATGGAGAAGCCGGACATCGACCACATCGAGGGCCTGTCGCCAGCGATCTCGATCGAGCAGAAATCGACTTCGCACAACCCGCGTTCGACCGTTGGCACGATCACCGAGATCTACGATTACCTGCGCCTGCTGTATGCACGCACCGGCACCCCGCATTGCCCGGAGCACGGCCAGCCGCTGGCGGCGCAGACGGTGTCGCAGATGGTCGACGCCACCCTCGCACTCGATGCCGACCGGCGTTACATGCTGCTCGCGCCAGTCATCCGCGAGCGCAAGGGCGAACATCTGCAGGTGTTCGAGCAATTGCGTGCGCAAGGCTACGTGCGCGTACGCGTCAACGGCAGCATTCACGAGATCGACGCCGTACCCAAGCTCGGCCTGCGCAACAAACACACGATCGAGGTCGTGGTCGATCGCTTCAAGCCGAAAGCCGACCTGAAGCAGCGGCTCGCCGAGTCGTTCGAGAATGCGCTCAAGCTCAGCGAAGGCCGGGTCATCGTCGCCGAGATGGATGCGCCCGAGGCGAAGGAGATCTTGTACTCATCGAAGTTCAGCTGTCCGATCTGCGACTACTCGTTGAGCGAACTGGAGCCGCGGTTGTTCTCGTTCAACTCGCCGGTCGGCGCCTGCAGCAAGTGCGACGGTCTCGGCGTGGCCCAGTTCTTCGATCCGGCGCGCGTGGTTGCGCACCCGGAACTGGCACTGGCCAACGGCGCGATCAAGAGCTGGGATCGCCGCAACAGCTACTACTTCGCGATGATCCTGGCGCTGTCGAAGCACTACGGCTTCGATGTCGAGACGCCGTGGCAGAAGCTGTCGACGGAAGTGCGCGAGCGCATCCTGCACGGCAGCGGCAGCGACGAGATCAACTTCCGCTATGCCAGCGAGTCCGGCGGCCTGACGGTGAATCGCAAGCATCGCTTCGAGGGCATCCTCAATAACCTCGAACGCCGCTATCGCGAGACCGAATCGGCGATGGTGCGCGAGGAACTGGCGAAGTTCATCAGCGAACGTCCCTGCCCCGAATGCGGCGGCCAGCGCCTCGGTCGCGCCGCGCGCAATGTCTTCGTCGGCGGACGTGCGCTGCCGACGGTGACGGCCTGGCCGGTCGAGGAGACGCAGCGCTTCTTCGAACACCTGCAGCTGGAGGGCTGGCGCGGCGAGATCGCCGCCAAGATCGTCAAGGAGATCCGCGAGCGCCTGCGTTTCCTGATCGATGTCGGGCTCGATTACCTCACGCTCGATCGCAAGGCCGACTCCCTGTCCGGTGGCGAAGCGCAGCGCATTCGGCTCGCATCGCAAATCGGTGCCGGCCTGGTCGGCGTGATGTACGTGCTCGACGAACCCTCGATCGGCCTGCACCAGCGCGACAACGAACGCCTGCTGGCGACGCTCACGCGCCTGCGCGATCTCGGCAATACCGTGATCGTGGTCGAGCACGACGAAGACGCGATCCGAGCCGCCGACCACATCCTCGATATCGGCCCCGGTGCCGGCGTGCATGGTGGCGAGATCGTCGCGCAAGGCCAGCTCGCCGACATTCTCGCCGCCAAACGTTCGCTGACCGGGGACTACCTGGCCGGACGCAAGGCGATCGCGGTGCCTACGCAACGCCGCGAGCCGGTCGCGGATCAATGGCTGCGCCTCCTTGATGCGCATGGCAACAACCTGCAGCACGTCGATCTCGAGATCCCGGCCGGCCTGTTCGTGTGCGTCACCGGCGTCTCCGGTTCGGGCAAGTCCACGCTGATCAACGACACCCTGTTCCGCATCGCCGCGGTGGAATTGAATGGCGCCGCAGAGCAGCCAGCGGCGTTCGGAAAAGTCGAGGGCATCGCCCTGTTCGACAAGGTCGTCGACATCGACCAGAGCCCGATTGGACGCACGCCACGCTCGAATCCGGCCACCTACACCGGCCTGTTCACGCCGCTGCGCGAACTGTTCGCACAGGTGCCGGAGGCGCGCGCGCGCGGCTACGAAACCGGGCGCTTCAGCTTCAACGTCAAGGGTGGCCGCTGCGAGGCCTGCCAGGGCGATGGCCTGCTCAAGGTCGAGATGCACTTCCTGCCCGATGTCTACGTGCCTTGCGACGTTTGCCACGGCAAGCGCTACAACCGCGAGACGCTGGAGATCCTGTTCAAGGGGCATTCGATCCGCGACGTGCTGGAGATGACGGTCGAGGATGCACTGGCAGTGTTCGACAAGGTGCCGGTGCTCGCGCGCAAGCTGCAGACGCTGATGGATGTCGGACTCAGCTACATCAAGCTCGGCCAGAGCGCGACCACGCTCTCCGGCGGCGAGGCGCAGCGCGTGAAGCTGTCGCGCGAACTCTCGAAACGCGACACCGGCCGCACCCTGTACATCCTCGACGAGCCGACCACCGGCCTGCATTTCCACGACGTCGCGCAACTGCTCGGCGTGCTGCATCGGTTGCGCGATGACGGCAACACCGTGGTCGTGATCGAGCACAACCTCGACGTGATCAAGACCGCCGACTGGGTCATCGACCTCGGCCCCGAGGGCGGCGCGCGCGGCGGCCGCATCATCGCCACCGGCACCCCCGAACAATTGGCGGCACATGCGCATTCGCATACCGGGCACTTCTTGCGCCGACTGTTCGACACCCGCCCGCCCGCCGCGACGAAGACGGCGAAACCGAAATCCCCGAAGCGGAGCAAGACATGAGCGAGCCCACGACGACGCCGAAACTGCTGGTGCGCGCCCCGGTGACGGTGCGCTGGGGCGACATGGACGCCTACGGCCACGTCAACAACTCGGTCTATGCGACCTACGTCGAGGAAGCGCGCCTGCAGTGGTTCCGCAGCCTTGATGCAGGCTGGATGGGCGAAGACGCCGCACCGATCCTGGCGGCGCTGAACACGAACTTCCGCAAGCCGATCGAATGGCCGACCGAGATCGTGGTCGAAATGTACGCCGGGCGCGTCGGCCGCAGCTCGTTCACGGCGAGCTTCCGCATCCTCGACCGCGCCGCGCCTGAAGTGCTCTACGCCGAAGGCGACAGCGTGCTGGTCTGGATCGACCCGCGCACCGGCAAGTCGATCGAACTGCCGGCACACCTGCGCACGGCACTGGCGTAGCGCGGCACCGGCGCGGCGACCGCCGATGTCGCCATCACCCCAGAAAGCGCGCTTCCACTACCGGCGCCGGCATTGTGCAGGCGCCCGCGG
>Ga0073899_10001430_pt1 | contig 21859 bp, 23 predicted proteins | sample KloWWTmetaKNB5Ph_FD_88975 | JGI IMG/M metagenome (GOLD analysis project Ga0073899, IMG submission 88975) | Active sludge microbial communities from Klosterneuburg, Austria, studying microevolution and ecology of nitrifiers - Klosterneuburg... | ecosystem: Engineered > WWTP > Aerobic digester >... | reverse complement strand
TCATCGGGCGCGATGAAGCCGAAGCCCTTCGCGTCGTTGAACCACTTCACGGTACCGGTGCGCATTGCTGGACAAACCTTTGCTGGGAAACACGGCTGGCCACAGCGGCGCAGCGCCCGGAGTTTTTCCCAGATTGAAAATAATTACAAGCCTTCAGGCCGGATTCATCGCCAGCAGGGCGCGCACCAGCGCTGGAATGCATGCCGTGGCAGCCGCCAGATGGGCATGGATCTCCTCGATACTGATCTCGCTGGCATCACCGCAGCCGGCAGCCCAATTCGCAACCAGGGCCACGCAGGCGTACTCGAGACCGAGCTCGCGCGCCAGCGCCGCCTCCGGCATGCCGGTCATGCCGACCAGGTCGCAGCCGTCGCGGCGCAGCCGCGAAATCTCCGCGACGGTCTCCAGACGCGGTCCCTGGGTGGCGCCATAGCAGCCGCCGTCGATGACCTCGATGCCGGCCTGCGCTGCTGCCGCGAGCAATCGCGTGCGCAACTGCGGCGAGTAGGGGTGCGAGAAGTCGACGTGCTCGACCTTGATCCCGGCGACATCGCTGAAGCTGCTGCAGCGTCCGTGGGTGTAGTCGATGATCTGGTCGGGCACGACCAGCGCGCGCGGGCCCATGTCGTAGCGGATGCCGCCGACGGCGTTGACGCCGAGCACGCGCTTGCAGCCGAGCTGCCTGAAACCGTGCACATTGGCGCGATAGTTCACGCGGTGCGGCGCGATCGTGTGGGTCTCGCCATGACGCGCCAGAAAGGCGACGCGCTGGCCGTCGATCTCGCCGCAGACATAGGCACCGGAAGGCGCGCCGTAGGGCGTGTCGATCTCGACGCGGGTCGCCTGCTGCAGCCCGGGAAACGCGTACAAGCCGGTGCCGCCGATCAAACCGAGTGCAAGCGCCATGACCTCAGTCCTTCAGTGCGTAGATCGCGTCGAGGCTGCGACCCTGTTCGTAGTAGTCCATGCCGAAGCCGTAGACATAGCGATCGGCGACTTCGACGCCAACGAAATCCGCTCTGAAACCGGGTACGCAGCGGTCGTGTTTCTTCTCCGCCAGCACCGCGATGCGCACCGAAGCCGCGCCCTGCGCCAGGCACCAGTCACGCACCATCACCAGCGTCTTGCCCTCGTCGAGGATGTCATCAACGATCAGCACATCACGCTCCGTCAGCGGCGTGCGCGGTGCCTTCACCAACTCCAGCGCGTGGCCCATGGTGCCGCTGCGGTAACGCGTCGCATGCACATAGTCGAAGTGGTAATCGAGCTTGCTGGCGTGGGCGAGATAGGCGCCGAAGAACATGCCACCGTTCATCACCGTCAGGAACACCGGTGGCTGCGGCGCATCCGCATAGGCCTGGTCGACTTCGGCCCCGAGGCGGGTGATGGCCGCGAACAATTGCTCGCGCGACCACAGCCGGTCGGAGTGCTTCAGTGCTTCGGAAAGCGGATGTGCGTTCATGCCACGGTCTCCAGGCGAAGCGCAGCGAGGTCTGCGCGGGTTTGTTGGACTTCTTCGGCCTCGACCAGCGCGCTCCAATCGGGCTGCGCCCGTGCGAGCAGCGCTGCCCAGCGCGGTGGCGTCACCGGATCGCGAGTCGAAACCGCGCCAATGGCCTCGCCGACGATCGCGGGGGCGCAGACCAGCACGATGTCGCAGCCGGCATCCAAGTGCGCATCGATGCGCGCCTTGATGCCACCCGCGGATTCGGCCGCGGCCATGCCGATGTCATCGGAAAACACGATGCCGGCGAACTTCATCTGCTGCTGCAGGATCCCGCGAATCCAGCGTGGCGAATAGCCGGCCGGCTCCGGCGCCACTTCGGGATAGGCAACGTGCGCCATCATCACCGCCTCGGCCCCGGCGGCAAGGCCGGCACCGAACGGATACAAGTCTTCGCGCTCGATCACGGCGAACGGGCGCGGATCGAGCGCGGCATCGAAATGCGTGTCTTCGAGCACCGAACCATGGCCGGGGAAGTGTTTCAGCGTGGCCGCCATGCCGGCGCGATGCATGCCACGCACATAAGCTGCCGCGAACGCCGCGACCACCGCCGGGTCATCGTGGAAGGCGCGGATACCGATGGCGCGATTGCCGCGCTTGAGGTCGATGCAGGGCGCGAAGCTGAGATCGATGCCGAGCGCGAGCATCTCGCTCGCCATCAGCCAGCCATGCTGTTCCGCGAGTTGCAGCGCACCAGCGGCATCGGTCGCAAAACGTTCGCCGAACAGTGCGAGCGCCGGCAGTTCGGTGAAGCCGTCGCGGAAGCGTTGCACCGGGCCGCCCTCCTGGTCCACCGCGATCAGGAACGACCCGCCGCGCAACGCGCGAATCTCGGCGCACAGCGCACTGACCTGTTCGCGCGAGGAGAAGTTGCGGGTGAACAGGATGACGCCGCAGACCCTCGGCGCGCGGATCCAGTCCTGCTCCTCGGGCGCCAGCGTCTTGCCGGCGATGCCGATCATCAGCATGCGATTTCCTCCAGGATGGCGCCGCGATCCGGCCAGGTCGCGAACGGCGTCGTCGCCAGGCGCAGATTGTAGAAGCGCGCCTCGTCGGTGAGTTCGCGACCCAGCCAAGCTGGCCGCGGAAACGGCGAATCGACCGCATCCAGCTCGATTTCGGCCACGATCAGCCCGGCATTGGCGCCGGCGAACTCGTCGATCTCGAAGCAGGCGCCGTCAACCACGACGTGATGCCGGGTCTTGGTCACCCGCGGCCCGGCCAGTTGCTCCAGCATCACGAGGGCATCGTCCGCCGGCAGCGGATACTCGAATTCGGTGCGACGCGCGCCCGCTTCACGCGACTTGATGTTCATCCGCGCCGCGCCGTCTTCCAGGCGCACACGCACCGAGCAACGGTCGCCACCAAGATAGCCCTGATCCATGGCGATGCTGCGTGCCACCTGCGCACGCCAGACATCGCCCCGCACCAGAAACTTGCGCTCGATCTCGATACCCACGGCTCAGCGCTCGAACATCGCGATCGACTCGACATGCGCGGTGTGCGGAAACATGTCCATCACCCCGGCAGCTTTGAGCTTGAAGCCATGTTGACGCACCAGCATTCCGGCATCTCGCGCCAGCGAGGCCGGATGGCAGGAAACGTAGACGACCCGCTTCACCTGCTTGAACGGGAACCACTCGATCAGCTTGTCGGCACCGGCACGTGCCGGGTCGAGCAGCACGCGGTCGTAGGGCCGTCGTGCCCAGGACGCATCGCGCTGGTTCTCGGACAGGTCGGCCATGAAGAACTCGGCGTTGCCGATGCCATTGCGCTCGGCGTTGCGCTTGGCGCGCGCAACCAGCGCGTGATCGCCCTCGATGCCGACCACCGCCTTCGCCAGACGCGCCAGCGGCAAAGTGAAATTGCCGAGGCCGCAAAACAGGTCCAGCACCGAGTCACCGGGCTGCACATCGAGCAAGTCCAACGCGTGGTCGATCATGCGCGCGTTGATCGCGGCGTTGACCTGGATGAAATCGAGCGCATCAAAGCCGAGGCGCAGGTCGAAGCGCGGGATGTCGAAATGCAGCTCGACCGTCTCCGGCCACAGGGCATGCACCGAGTCCGGGCCCTTCGGTTGCAGCATCACTGCCAGATCATGCAGCTTCGCGAACGCGATCAGCTTGTCCCGGTCGCCCGCCGACAGCGGCTGCAGGTGGCGGAACACCAGCGCGGTGAGCGCATCGCCGCAGGCAAACTCGATCTGCGGAATTTCGCGCACCGCGTCGAGTGTGGCCAGCAGTTCGGCGATGGCGCTGATGCGCTCGCCGATCGCCGGCAGCAGCACCGGGCAGGACGCGATATCGGCGACGTACTTGCCATTGGTTTCGCGGAAACCGACCAGTACTCGCCCCTTTTTTTCGACGTAACGCACCGACAGCCGGCCGCGCCGGCGATAACGCCAGGACTCGCCCTGCAGCGGGTCGAGCACGCGCTTGGGCTCGACGTCGCCGATGCGAACGAGGTTTTCGAGCAGCGTATTCTGCTTCGCCGCGATCTGGGCCGCAGGCGCGAGATGCTGCAGCGCGCAGCCGCCGCAGACGCCGAAATGCGTACAGCCTGGGGTGACGCGGTCCGGCGCCGGCGACAGCACTTCGACCACCTCGGCCTCATCGTACTGGCGGTGGCGGGCGGTGAGCCTGGCGAGCACGCGCTCGCCGGCCAGCGCACCGCTCACGAACGTGGCCTTGCCCTCGTTGCGCGCGACACCACGACCGTCATGGCCGAGGTTCTGGATCTCGAGCTGCACCGGCTCGGCGGGGACACGTCGGTTCAACAGGCAATCAACCGCTGGATTTGGGTCGTGTAGTCTACCGGCAAGCCATCGTGGAGAGCGTTCCGATGAACGCAACTGCAGCGCAATCCATCCTGCTGGTCGACGACGATCCGATCGTGCTCGAAGTGCTGTCGGCGCAATTGCGCGCGCTCGGGCATGCGGTGACCACCGCGGCGTCCACCGCAACGGCAATCGCCGCCGCGCTCGACGCGCGCTTCGACCAGATCCTGCTCGACCAGCGTCTGGATGGAGAGGATGGCAGCGCGCTCCTGTCCAAGCTACGCGACATCGCCGGAACCCGGCACGCGCGCGCAATCGCGATCAGCGCCGAACTCGACGACGCCCGCCAACGCCTGTTGCGGCAGCGTGGCTTCGCCGTCGCCCTGGCCAAGCCGATCGTGGCCGGAACCCTGCAACTCGCGCTGATCGGCGATGCCTTGCCAGCAACCGATCCGGCCGAAGAACATGTCCTCGACGACGCCGCCGCACTCGCGATCTGGGGCTCGCCAGAAACCGTGCGTTCGTTGCGCACCATCCTGCTCGACGAACTACCGGTGTATCGCGAAATGCTGCAGACTGCGATGGCCGGCCATGACGAAACCAGGCTCCGCGATACGCTGCATCGGATGAAGTCCTCGGCCGGCTTCTGCGGAGCAAGGCCGCTGCAGGCCTTCATCGAGGCCTCCCCGCGGGATGCGACCGACTGGAACACGCTGATCCAGCGCTACGACGAAGCCTGCGCCCTGCTCAGGCCGGATCTGCTGGCCGCGCTGGCGACCTGAGCACGCGCCAGGCATTCAGCTCGCGGCCGCCCAAGTGATGCAGCAGCAGGCCGCGCATCATCCGTCGCAGGTCCGCAAGCGCATCGGCCGCAGGCAACTCGTCGCGGCCAAGCGCCAGCAGCGCACGCCCGGACACGGCACCACGACCTGGCCCGACTGCCGCGAATACGCCCTGCTCGGGATCGACCCGGTAGTGCTGCTCCGGCAGCACGACTGACCGCGAAGACAGGTCCCAGGCGAAATCGATGCCATAGCCGAGTTCGGCCAGCAGCAGCACTTCGAAGCGGCGCAGCGCAAATCCGAGCGCTGCGCTGTCGCCGGGCAGATTCGCGACCAAGCCGGCGTAGGCGTCGAACAGCTTCGGGTGCGAATCGTGGCGCGCGAGCAGGCGCACCAGCAACTCGTTCACGTACAGCGCCGACTGCAGTTGCACTCCGGCCACCGCCAGCGGCAGACCGGTGGTCTCGACCGCGATCAGCTGCCCCATCTCGCCCTGTCCGATCCATCCGCACTCGACCGGCTGCAACGCACGCAGGCTGCCGCGCGCGAAGCGCGGCTTCAGCGCCCGCAGCCCGCGCGCAACCACGGCCACGCGACCGTGATCGCGAGTCAGCAGTTCCAGAATCGCACTGGTTTCGCGGTAGGCGCGTTCATGCAGCACAAAGGCCGGCTGCCGTTCGACGCGCTCGCGCATGGCTCAGGCCTGGTCGATGCCCATGCGCTTCAATGCGCGTTCGTCATCGGACCAGTTTTCGCGCACCCGCACCCAGGTTTCCAGGTGCACGCGGGCATCGAGCAATTTCTCCAGCACCTTGCGCGCGCGCGTGCCAATCGCCTTCAGCTGCGCGCCACCGGCACCGATCACGATCGCCTTCTGCGCATCGCGCTCGACCCAGATCACCGCGCCGATCTTGACCAGATCGCCCTCCTGTTCCCAGCGCTCGATCTCGACATTGGTCGCATACGGCAACTCGTCGTGCAATTGCAGGATCAACTGCTCGCGCACGCGCTCGGCAGCGAGAAAGCGCTCGCTGCGATCGGTGATGTCCTCGGCGTCGAACTGGGCATCGCCGATCGGCGCCAACGCGGTAAGCACCTTGAGCAGCTGCTCGGTACCCGAATTCTTCAGCGCCGAGATCGGTACGATCGCCTCGGGCGCATAGGCCTGCTGCAGCTCGGCGATGATCGGCAGCAACTTGCCCTTGTCCGCGATCTTGTCGGCCTTGTTCAAGGCGATCACAACCGGCACCTTGCGCCCGCGCAGGCGTTCGGCGACCAGCTCATCCTCATCGGTACGCCGCATCGCATCCAGCAGCCAGAGCACGATGTCGGCTTCTTCCAGCGCCGAGAACGCGGTGCGGTTCAACATCTTGTTCAAGGCCCGGGCCTGGGCCCGGTGAATGCCCGGGGTATCCAGGAACGCGAATTGCACTTCGTCGCGCGTCAGTACCCCGAGCAGGCGGTGTCGTGTGGTCTGCGGCTTGGGCGCCACGATGCTCAGCGAGAAGCCAACCAGGGCATTGAGCAGCGTCGACTTGCCGACATTGGGTCGGCCGACAACGGCTACGGTGGCGAAGCGGTGTTCGGTCATGCGGATTCCGCCTTGCGCTGTTCGGCTTCGAGTTGGGTGATCATGGCTTCTGCCGCGCGCGCCTCGGCGAGCTTGCGGCTGTGTCCGCGGGCTTCGCTCTGCCGGGACCGCGCATCGACCCGGCACTGGACCAGGAACTCGCGGGCATGTTCCGGCCCGGTCGCGTCCAGCAACAGGTATTGCGGCAAGCCGAGCGCCCGCGCCTGCAGCCATTCCTGCAGCCGGGTCTTGGCGTCCTTGCCGAATTCGCCACTGCGCAGGCCGATCAGGAATGGTTCGAACCATGCGCGCACCTCGGCGCGACATGCTTCCCAGCCAGCTTCGAAGTAGCGCGCTGCAGCCAGCGCCTCGAGTGCATCGGCGAGAATCGACTCGCGGCGATGCCCGCCCGACTTCAGCTCCCCCGGACCCAGTTGCAGGCGATCGCCCAGCTTCAGCGCCCGCGCGACCTCGGCCAGACCGCGTTCGCAGACGAGGTGTGCGCGCATGCGCGTCAACACGCCCTCGTCGAGCTTGGGAAAGCGCTCGTAGAGCAGCTCCGCAACCACCAGTCCAACCACCGCATCGCCCAAGAACTCCAGCCGCTCGTTGTTGGCACCACGGGCGCTGCGGTGGGTCAGCGCCTGCTCGCTGAGCGACGCGTTCACGCTTCAGTTCTGTGCCAGCGCCGAACCGAGAACGACGGTCTTCTCAAACTTCGCAACATAATCAAGGTTATAGACCAGTGATTCGCGCACTTCATAGCGGACCGCCAAGGTATAGCCCGTACCTGACCGCTTGATCTGAAAGCTGCGGCGGTTCACATGGGCCTCGTTGACGTAATTCATCCCCATTTGTCTATCGAGCGCTCCCAGGATCTCGGCTGGCGTCCAGCGCGACGTACCCGGTTCCCTGGCGAGTTTCTCCATTGCGCTGACAACATTGTAGTACTCGGAATAGGCAGGAAAGATCTTCATTCCGAGATAGGCAAAGATCCCAACTACCGCCAAGACGATGATGAACCCGATCAGGGATATCCCCGATTGATGAGCGCGCAAAACCTTCATCTCACTCTCCTCCCCGAATGACCGTACCGATTCGACCAAAATCCACGCCGCCGTTCTGGCTGTCCCAGTTCATCCAGATGAAGAACGCGCGGCCGACCAGATTGGCTTCCGGAACCATACCCCAATAGCGGCTATCTTCGCTATTGTCACGGTTGTCGCCGAGCACCAGATAGCCGCCTTCCGGCACCACCCAGGTATCGCCGAGCGGCAGCGGACGCATCGCATAAGGGTCCTGCAGGATCTCGTGCTCGCGACCGGGAAGCTGTTCGATCGAGCGCATCGCCCCGGTCATGCCAGCACCCTGGCCGACACCTTCATAGCGCCCGACCTGCACCTGCGCCACCGGCTCGCCATTGATGTGCACAATCTTGTCGAAATAGCTGACGGTGTCGCCGGGCAACCCGATCACGCGCTTGATGTAGTCGGTCCCAGCCATCGGGTCGCCCGGGAACTTGCCGGGATACTTGAACACCACCACATCGCCGCGCTTGGGCTTGCCGATCGCCACGAACTCGCGGTTCAGCACCGGAATCCGCAGACCGTAGGAAAACTTGTTGACCAGGATGAAATCGCCGATCAGCAGCGACGGCATCATCGAACTGGATGGAATGCGGAACGGTTCGGCGATGAACGAACGGATGATCAGCACGATGAAGATCACCGGGAAGAACGAACGTGAGTATTCGACCAGCAACGGCTCCTTGCCGGCATCGCCGCTGCGGGTGGCGCGCGCCTTGGCGAACAGCAGGTGATCGATCGCCCAGATCACGCCGGTGACGGCGCTGAGGCTGACCAGAATCAGGGCGAAGTCGAGCTTGATGTTTCCCATGCAGGCATCCGTCGTTGGAATTACTTGTTGTCAGTCTGCAGCACCGCGAGGAAAGCTTCCTGCGGAATCTCGACGCGGCCGACCTGCTTCATGCGTTTCTTGCCTTCCTTCTGCTTCTCCAGCAGTTTCTTCTTGCGTGTCGCGTCGCCGCCGTAGCACTTGGCCAGCACGTTCTTGCGCATGGCCTTGACCGTGGAGCGGGCGATGATCTGGGCGCCGATCGCCGCTTGGATCGCGACATCGAACATCTGCCGCGGGATCAGCTCTTTCATCTTCTCGCACAGGTCGCGGCCACGACGGTCGGACTGCGAGCGATGCACGATCGTCGACAGCGCATCGACCTTGTCGCCATTGATCATCACGTCGAGGCGCACGAAGCTGCCGGCCTCGAAGCGCAGGAAGTGATAGTCGAGCGAGGCATAACCGCGGCTCGCCGATTTCAGGCGATCGAAGAAGTCGAGCACGACTTCGGCCAAGGGCATTTCGTAGACGATCTGGACCTGCGAGCCAAGATAGGTGATCGAGCGCTGCACACCACGCTTTTCCTCACACAGCTTGATGACATTGCCGACATAGTCGGGTGGCGTCAGGATGTTGGCCTGGATGATCGGCTCGCGGAACTCGGCGATGCGGTTCGAAGACGGCAATTTCGAGGGATTGTCCAGTGTCAGGATGTTGCCGTCGGTGTCGAGCACCTCGTAGACGACGGTTGGCGCCGTAGTGATCAGGTCGAGGTCGTACTCGCGCTCAAGTCGCTCCTGCACGATTTCCATGTGCAGCATGCCGAGGAAGCCGCAGCGGAAACCGAAGCCGAGCGCGTCCGAACTCTCCGGCTCGAAATGCAGCGAGGAATCGTTCAACGTCAGCTTTTCGAGTGCCTCGCGCAGATCCGGATAATCGTCGGCATTGGTCGGAAACAGGCCGGCGAACACGCGCGGTTGCATCTTCTGGAAGCCGGGCAAGGCGCTCGGCGCCGGGTCTTTCGCGAGCGTCAGGGTGTCGCCAACGGGCGCGCCATGCACTTCCTTGATCGAGGCACAGACAAAGCCAACCTCGCCGGGGCCGAGTCGGTCCGTGGTCTTGCGCTTTGGCGTGAAGATGCCGACGTGATCAACGTCATGCACGCGCCCGGTCGACATCACCAGGATCTTGTCCTTCGGCTTGATTTCGCCCTGCATCACGCGCACCAGCGACACCACACCGAGGTAGTTGTCGAACCAGGAGTCGATGATCAGCGCCTGCAGCTGGGTGCAGTCGCGCGGCGTCGGCGGCGGGATCTTCTCGACGATCGCCTCCAGCACATCACGCACGTTCAAACCGGTCTTGGCGCTAACCTGCAGCGCGTCGTCGGCATGGATGCCAATGACCGCCTCGATTTCCTTCTTGACGCGCTCGACATCGGCGGTCGGCAGGTCGATCTTGTTCAGCACCGGCAGCACTTCGAGCCCCATCTCGACTGCGGTATAGCAATTCGCGACCGACTGCGCCTCGACGCCCTGAGCGGCATCGACCACCAGCAACGCACCCTCGCAGGCGGCGAGCGAGCGCGACACTTCGTAGGAGAAATCGACATGGCCCGGCGTGTCGATGAAAATGAGCAGGTAGGTCTGGCCGTCTTTGGCGGTGAACGGTAGCGACACCGACTGCGCCTTGATGGTGATGCCACGCTCGCGCTCGATCGGATTCGAGTCGAGCACCTGCGCTTCCATCTCGCGCGCCTCCAGGCCACCGCAGATCTGGATGATGCGGTCGGCCAGGGTCGACTTGCCGTGGTCGACGTGGGCGATGATCGAAAAGTTGCGAATATGCTTCATGCAATACCAAGGCCCCGGCACGAAGCCGGGGCCACTCATTCAAAGGGATGGCGGATTATCGCACGAAGCGGGCCGAATCCGGCGCCGGTCAGTCCTCCGCCGGCAGCGCGAGGAAGGAATTACTGCCGCCACGCCGCACCAGCAGCATCACCGACTCGCCCTTGGCCACGCCCGCGGCCGCAGCCTTGAACTCGGCCACCGTGTTGACGCGCTTGCGACCGACCATGATGACGACGTCGCCGGCGCGCAATCCGATCCGTCGCGCGGCAGTGCCGGTCACGTTCTCGACCAGCACGCCGTTGTCGATGCCCGATTGCTCACGCTCCTCGTCGCTCAGTTCGCGCACGGCCAGACCGAGCGCGTCGCCTTGCACCGGGCTCGCGCCAGGCCCTGGGGCGGCTGCGCCCGCGGCAAGATTGCCCGGGAGCTCGCCGACCACCAGAGGAACCGTCAACGGCTTGCCATCACGCACGATGCCCAGATGCACCCTGGTTCCCGGCGCGGTGGCGCCGATGACCGGGGGCAAGTCGCCGGAGCGCTCGATGCGGGTGCCGTCGACGCTGACGATGACATCGCCCTCCTTGAGCCCGGCCTTGGCGGCCGGCGTGTCCCGGTTGACCTGATTCACCAGCGCCCCGGTGACCCGTGACAAGCCGAGCGCCTTGGCCTTGAGCGCATCGACCTCATCCAGCGCCACCCCGAGATAGCCACGCGACACCTTGCCCTTGGCGCGCAGCTGCGCGACGACCTGGTTGGCGTAGTCGATCGGAATCGCAAAGCTCAGGCCGATCGAACCTCCGGTGTTGGAGAAGATCTGCGAGTTGATGCCGACGACTTCGCCGGCCAGATTGAACAGCGGCCCGCCGGAGTTGCCGCGATTGATCGCTGCGTCGTTCTGGATGAAGGGCACATAGCGCTGGTCATCTCCGAGATTGCGACCGACGGCACTGACAATGCCGGCGGTGACCGAGAAGTCGAGGTTGTACGGTGAGCCGATCGCAACCACCCACTGCCCGGGTTTCAGTTTCGAGGAGTCGCCGAGGGTTGCGGCGGTCAGACCGGTGGCCTCGATCTTGAGCAGGGCGACGTCGCTCTGCTGGTCGCTGCCGATGACCTTGGCCTTGAACTCGCGTCGATCCTTGGTCCGCACCGTCACCTCGTCGGCACCATCGACGACGTGGTGGTTGGTCAGCAGGTAGCCATCGGCCGCGATCACGAAGCCCGAGCCGCCCGACACGCGCTCACCACCGCCGCGTCGCGGGTCCTGGAACTGGCGCGGATCACCGAAAAAGCGTCGGAAGATCTCCGGCACTTCCTCCTCGCTCAGCTGAGAAGGGTCGTTCACGTCGGACGCGTTCTTGCGCGCGGTGATGTTGACCACGGCCGGCGCATTGCGCTCGACCAGTTGCGTGAAATCGGGCAAGCCTTGCGCGCGCAACGGCGACATGGCGGTGACCACGACGAAAATGCCGATCTGCAAACAACGCTTCCACATGGGTAGGTTCTCCTTCACTGTGTTCATGGCCGCCACAAGTGCGGCCGGCCGCTCAATCGTTCAATGCCTGCGCCGCGCGATTGGCGAGATCGACGGCGGTCGCGAGCGGCACTTCGCCAATCACCACTGCGCGCTGCTGTCCAAGCTGCCTCGACGCCAGATGGGTCGCACCTCGGCGCAAGGTGGTGAGGCGGTCCAGCGAATCGCTGCGCGGCTCCAGATACAGCGTGATCATCGCCAGCCCGTCGCTCAGCATCAGGCTGCGCCGCCCATCGATGCTGCGCTCGGCAACCAGCTGGAACCCGGCTGGCAAGGCCACCGGGAGATCGCCGGGCATCGCGCCAGCCGACGTCGAGGCGACCGCATCCGCTTGCTGCCGGGCATCGACAACGAGGGAGGTGAACATGACCTGCTGCAACGTTTCCCGGCGCGGACCGATCAGCGCAACGCCCATCAGCAGTCCGTTGTCGGGGTTGATCCAGAGCCGCTGCGAATGACGCAGCGCATCGCGCGCCACCGCATCGACGATGCGTGCGTTGAATCCCGCGATGCGTTCTTCGGCGACGTCATCAAGTCGATAACTGGCGCCGACACGCGCGGAATCGAACGCCGGGGCTGCAAACACCGCCGCCGGCAACCGCTGCGCACGACCTGGGGATTCGATGCGCACCTCGCGTGCATCGCGGAACAGGGCGCGCGGCATGCCGCTGAGCGTGGCCAACTGTTCGTAGCCGCCGCGACCCGGTCGATGCGCCACGCGGACCGCATCGAATCGTCCATCGTGCATGAACACGACCACGCCCTCGAACGAACGCGTCGCTTGCGCGCGTTGCGCGGCGGCGAGCAGACCAAGTGCATCACCAGCCCGCGACGGCGACATCGCCACCAGCGCCAGCACCACCCACGACAGTCGCGCCAGTGGCTTCATCATCTCAGCGCGGCGAGGATCCGGCGCGGGTTTCGTCGCCACCCTCACGCGTTGCCGGCATCGCCACCACTGGCACGTAGGAAACGATGCCGAGCGCACCGGCGCTGCCGCTGGCCAAACCGTGTTCGACGAAGTAACCGTCGAATTCGCTGCCGACCTGCGGCGGCGCCAGCAGGTAGCTCTGACGATCCGCCACCGGAGACAGCTGCCAGTTGGGCGTGAGATCGGTGGTCGTGACCGCTGCCACGTGCGCAAGCGTCGCAGCTGCCGGCGGCTTCGCCGTATCCGGCACCAGCGCCGTCTGCCCGAACATCAGTGCGACCGCAGCAACGCTGGCGGCAATCGCTCCGCCGGCCAGTCCACGCCAGAGTTTTCCAGATATCGGCTCGATCGCCGGCGTCGATTCCTCGGTCACGGCTTCGCGAACGCGCGCGCACAGGTCCACCGGCGCCAGCGTGCCCTGCTGGCGCAGGCTATCGCGCAGGCAATGCCAACGCTCCCAAGTGGCGGCAAGCTCTGGATCGTTGCCCAGGCGCTTGCTCAGGAAGCGCGCACTGTCTGGAGCCAGTTCGCCGTCCATCAGGGACGACAACTGTTCGCGCACGGTTTCGTCGTTCATACTGCCCCCACTGCTGTCGTGCGGTCGTCGAGAAGCGGCCGCAGGTTCTGGTCGATGGCGTCGCGAGCACGAAAGATGCGCGAACGCACGGTGCCGATCGGGCAATCCATGGCTTGAGCGATTTCCTCGTAGCTGAGGCCATCCACCTCACGCATCGTGATCGCGCGCCGCAACTCTTCGGGTAGCCGCGCAACAGCAGTCGTGACCGCACGTTCGATTTCCTGACGCATGAGCTCGCGTTCCGGCGTGGCCGGGTCGCGCAGCCGCATCGCACTCTCGAACTGCGCGGCGTCGTCGATCTGGATGTCGTCGCCGGGGGGGCGGCGACCCATCGCCACCAGGTGGTTCTTGGCGGTGTTGGTCGCGATCGTGTACAGCCAAGTGTAGAACGCACTGTCGCCGCGAAAATTCGCAAGCGCGCGGTAGGCGCGCAGAAAGGTGTCCTGCGCCACATCCTGAGCTTCGGCGTGGTTGTGCACATAGCGCGAAATGATCGCGAACACTTTGTGCTGGTACTTGCGCACCAGCGGATCGAAGGCGTTCTTCTGCCCTGCCTGGACGCGTCGAACGAGCTCTAGATCGGCATCAGCCTCACTCATGCGCGGTGCTCCGGAGTCTGGCTGAGACGGAATCACCACCGCGAGCGGCAGGATGCCCGCGGGCTTGTGGAGCAAAGACAGACTGGCTGGCATCGCGGGGTCCCGGAGTGAGGATTCTTATCCGTAGACCGCCGGCATGGCGCAAAGTTCACGTGAGTTCCGCCGTCTGGACCGGGCCACCCTCGATCAGGCGTTGACGCTTCGCCATCAGGTTTTCGAATGAACTGGCCGGTAGCGGGCGGCAGAACAGGTAGCCCTGCAGCTCCTCGCAACCGTGCTCGCGCAGGAAGTTCAGGTGCTCCTCGTACTCGACGCCCTCGGCGATGACGCCGCGATTGAGGTGCTGGGCCATGTTGATGGTGGCGCGGACAATGGCTTCGTCGTCGGGATCGACGCCGATGTTGCGCACGAAGGTCTGGTCGATCTTGATGCGGTCGGCCGGGAAACGCTTGATGTAGTCGAGCGAACTCTGCCCGGTGCCGAAATCGTCGATCGCGATCGAGCAGCCCATGTCGCGCAAACCCTGCAGGGTCTCGATCAGGTTGGGAATGGTCTTGACGTTGATGCTCTCGGTCACTTCCAGTTCGAGGTGGTTCGGGTCCAGCCCGGTCTCGGTCACCACGCGCTGCACCACCTCGACCAGATTCGGCTGGCGCAGCTGCAAGGCCGAAAGATTGACCGAGATGCGCAGCGGATAACCGAACTTGTCGTGCCAGCGCTTGGTGTCGGCACAAGCGGTGCGCAACATCCACTCGCCGATCGGGATGATCAGGCCATTGTCCTCTGCCAGCGGAATGAAGAAGCCCAATGAAATCATGCCGAGCTCCGGGTGCTCCCAGCGGATCAGCGCCTCCATGCCGATGATGTCCTCGGTCTGGGCATTGACCTGCGGCTGGTAGTAGGCGCGCAGCTCGTTGTTGCGCTCGGCTACACGCAGTTTGGTCTCCAGCGACAGCCGCTGCTGATGCGATTCCTCGGGTACCGCGACGTAGGCCTGGAAGCTGTTGCGACCCATGCCCTTGACGTTGTACATGGCGATGTCGGCGTGCTTGAGCATCTTCTCGGCGGTGGTCGCATCGTCCGGGTAGAAGCTGATGCCGATCGACGAAGTGATGTGCAGCTCGCGACCATCGCCGAGCGTGAGCGGTGTTTCCAGCACGCGGCAGATCTTGTCGGCGATGCGCAGCACGTCATCACGCTGCACGATGTGGCGCAGGATCAACGTGAATTCATCGCCAGCGTAACGGGCCACAGTATCGCTGCCTCGGACGCAGGCGCGCAGGCGCTTGGACACCGCGATCAGCAACTCGTCGCCGACGCCGTGGCCAAGACTGTCGTTCACGGTCTTGAAGCGATCGAGATCGACGAACAGCACCGCGAAGCACTCGCCGGTGCGGTGCGCTTCCTTGATCGTGGTGTCCATTCGGTCATTGAACAGCAGGCGATTCGGCAGCCCGGTCAGCGAATCCTGCAGTCCCTTGGCGCGACCCAGTTCGTGCGCGCGCTCGATTTCGAGTTCGATGGAGAGCCGCGCGACCACCGAACGCGCCGCCTGCACCATTCCCGAATCCTCGGCAATGACCTGGCGCCCGGCGCAGACCATGCCACCGACCACGACCTGGCGTTCGTCACGCAGCGGGATGCCAATCAGCGACTCGAACCGATAGGTGTTCGCAATCGCTTCGCCGCCGAGTGCCTTCCAGGCATCGGCATGGACTGCGAAGGCGTCGCCATTGACGACCTTGCGTAGTGCCGCGTTGCGCAGGTGCTCGCCGATCACCGGCGGCAATCCCGGGCGCTGGAAACTGACGACCAGATCGCCCTCTTCGCCAGTCTTGGCGCGCTGCGCCACCAGATGCAGGAAATCGAACTTGGCCCACTCGATCAGGCGCTGGGTCAACGCCTTGGCCAGACCGTCGCTGCCGCGCTGGCTCCAGAGCATGTCGAGGAACTCGCCGAACGGGCGGCCGACCGCATCGGGCGGAATGGGCCGCAGCGCGGTCAACAGCCGCGGCTTCTCGCTGATGCGGATCGGACTTGACACCGCTTCCACCGGCACGCGGCGACCATCCGCGCGCGGCGTCATCTGCCGCGTGCGCACACTGCCCTGACGCTGCGCCATCTGTATCAGTTCGCGGCGGGCATCGCCGCGATGGGTGAGGTCGAGTTGATCGATCGTCTGTGCGCGCACCTGGGCCAGGCTGAAACCGGACTGCTTCAAGAACGTCGGATTGGCGTCGAGTACCAAGCCTGTTTCGGGATCCGACACCAACAACTCATCAAGGCTGGCATCGAACGCGAAGCGGTAGTCGTCGACAGCCGCGATGGCGCCGGGCTCGGTCGCAGGCGAGGGCACATCCGCTGGCGTCATCGCCACCAGAATCCTCGCCAGCGCGTCCTCGGGGTCCACCGGCGAATGCAGCCATCCGCGGATGTTGCCGGGCGCCGCCAGCGGCCACAACGAACCCGGCTCGACCGGGCTGACCAACAACACCGGCGTCGCGGCAGTGCGCGGATCCTGCTCCAGTTCAGCACAGAAGGCCTTGACCTCGACATCGTCGGCCGACACTTCAAGCACGATCAACTCGACGCCGCTGTCTTGCGCCAGCACCGAGCGCGCCTGGGCCGGGTCCTTGGCCGCGTAGATAGCCTCGAACTCCTGCCCGTCGAGCAGCTCCCAGAGCAGGCGACGGTCGCCGCGCTCGTTGACGAGAAGAAGAACCGCTCCGTTCGCCATGATCGCCTCAGGTTACCCAGCGGCCGTCGCGCAGTCGCGGCGGGCGCCTCGAATCGATGTCGTGGACGATGCGATGCACCATCGCGTCCAGACCCTCGGGCATGCGCACCTTGGTGTCGATGAACACCAGCTTGCGCGCTTGGCCCTGCTGCTTGGCCAGTTGCCGCAGCACACTGGTCACCGGCGGACGCAGCAGCTTGGCGAACCCGGTAAAGATGTAGACGCCGACGTGCAGGCTGTTCTGAATGTGGCGCAGCGCCTCATGGAAGCGCTGGCTGCCGGGGACCGCCAATTCGCTCTCGCGCATCGACACCACACCGGCGCCCTCGGACCAGTGATACACGGAATTGCCACTGCGCATCGCGAACTGGCGGAACTGGGCGATGATGTCGTCCACCCGCGGCGACTCGATCACAATCAGGTGCTTGTCGCATTCGGTGATCTCGTCGTACAGCTTCGGCGTCACGAAAAGTGACGTTGCCTCCGACGTGGTGCTGACCCGGGCATCTGCGCTCATGCGCCAACCATAGCCTCGCGCAGCACGATTGACCAGACGGAGCCCGCGCCGGGAAGATGGTCGTCCCCTGCCCCGATGGCCACGAGGTCTGCCATGTTCGAAGGATTGCGCCCCCGCCACTGGAAGCACGAACTCGACGGCGACCGGGTTCTGACCCTGCTTCTTGATCGCGCCGGCGAGTCGGTGAACAGCCTGTCGCGGGAAGTCCTGGAGGAACTCGATAGCCTGATCGAGCGCATCCGCATCGAACCGCCGCGCGCGGTCATCCTGCGCTCGGCCAAGGCCGCTGGATTCATTGCCGGCGCCGACATCCGCGAATTCCGTACCTTCGCCGAACGCGGCGAAACCATCGATGCGATCCGGCGCGGGCATCGCGTATTCGCAAAGCTGGCCGCACTGCCGATGCCGACGGTTGCAGCCATCTATGGCCATTGCATGGGCGGCGGGCTGGAATTGTCCTTGGCCTGTCGCTACCGCATCGCCAGCGACGACCCCAAGACCCGCCTCGGCGTGCCCGAGGTCAAACTCGGGATCCAGCCCGGTTGGGGCGGGACCGCGCGCCTGCCACATCTCGTCGGCGCGCCGGCCGCATTCGACATGATGTTGACCGGGCGCGGCCTCAGTGCCAGCAATGCGCGCGCCATCGGCCTGATCGACCGGGTCTGCGCAGTGGAGGAATTGGCGGCCAAGGCGAAGCAACTCGCCCTGCGCGGCGCCAAGCAGCCCGCCGCTCATCGACTCAAGGTCTGGGCAAGCAACCAATGGCTGACACGCCAGATCCTTGCACCGCAGATGCGCAAGCAGGTCGCGCGAAAGGCCGATCCGAAGCACTATCCCGCGCCGTTCACGATGATCGAGTTCTGGCGCCGCAACGGCGGCACCATAGCCCAAGGCCTGGCGGCCGAACCGCGCTCGGTTTCGAAGCTCGCCGAAACCCCGACCGCACGCAATCTGGTGCGCATTTTCTTCTTGCAGGAAATGCTGAAGGGCCTGTCTGCCGGCGCCGACCACGGCATCCGCAACGTGCATGTGATCGGTGCCGGGGTGATGGGCGGCGATATCGCCGCCTGGTGCGCATTGCAGGGCTTCAACGTCAGCCTGCAAGACCGCGAGATGAAGTACATCGAGCCGGCCCTGCAGCGCGCCGAGGAACTGTTCGCGAAGAAGCTCAAGACCGAAGACCGCATCGCGCCAGTGCGAGCGCGTCTGGTCGCCGACATCGAGTCGGCCAAGGTGGCGGAGGCGGATCTGGTGATCGAGGCCATCTTCGAGAATCTCGACGCCAAGCGGGCCCTGTACGCGAATCTGGAGCCGCGCATGAAAGCCTCGGCCATCCTGGCGACGAATACGTCGAGCATTCCGCTCACCGAGTTGCGCAGCCAGCTCGCGCATCCGCAACGCTTCGTCGGCCTGCACTACTTCAACCCGGTGGCAATGATGCCGCTGGTCGAGATCGTCCGTCACGACGGCCTCGACCCGACCATCGCCGCCCGTATCGCCGCATTCGCGAAAGCAATCGACAAGCTGCCGGTTGCGGTCGCGACCTCGCCCGGGTTCCTGGTCAACCGCGTGTTGTTTCCCTACCTGCTGGAAGCAGCGACGCTGTATGCCGAGGGCGTACCAGGCCCGGTCATCGACCGCGCAGCGAAGAAGTTCGGCATGCCGATGGGGCCGATCGAGCTGATGGACACGGTCGGACTGGACGTTGCCACCGGAGTGGCCAAGGTGCTGTGCCCGTTCCTTGGAATTTCAATCCCGGACAAGCTGCAGTCGATGATCGCCGCTGGCAAGCGCGGCAAGAAGGACGGCGAAGGCTTCTACGTGTGGCAGGACGGACGCGCGCGGAAGCCGGAGATCGCCAGCGACTATCGTGCCCCCGATGACATCGAAGACCGCATGATCCTGGCCTTCCTGAACGAAGCCGTCGCCTGCTGGCACGAGCGCGTGGTGGACGACGCCGAACAACTCGACGCCGGCATCATCTTCGGCACCGGCTTCGCCCCGTTCCGCGGCGGCCCGATCCAGCACATCCGCGATAGCGGGGCTACGGTGTTGAAGGCGCGTCTGGAAGCGCTCGCCGGCAAGTACGGCGAACGCTTCAGGCCAAAGCCGGGCTGGGACGAACTCTGAGCATCCACGCCATGGCCCACGAAAAAGCCGCGCGATGCGCGGCTTTTTCGTATCTGCGAGGCTGGATCAGCCCGAGATGCTCTGCGACAGGTCCTCGCGAATACGCGCGGCCTTGCCCTCGAGATCACGCAGGTAGTACAGCTTGGCGCGACGCACCGCGCCGCGGCGCTTGACCTGCACCGAGTCGATGATCGGGCTGTGGGTCTGGAATACGCGCTCGACGCCGGTGCCGTGCGAAATCTTGCGCACGGTGAAGGACGAGTTCAGGCCCGCGTTGGCGATCGCGATCACGACGCCTTCATAGGCCTGCACGCGCTCGCGGTTGCCTTCCTTGACCTTGACGTTGACGACGACGCTGTCGCCCGGGCCGAAGGCCGGAAGCGTGCGGGTCATTTGCGACTGTTCGAATTGCTGCAGCAAGTTCATGACATCACCTTATGGAAATCCGTGTTGCTCAGTTTCGGCTGTCCGATCATCCTGACCGGCCTGCGCCATGCTCGGCGAAATACTCTTGCCGAAACTCTTCGAGCAGCTTCCTCGCTGCCTTGTCCAAGTCGCATCGCGCCAACAAGTCGGGGCGACGCAACCATGTTCTGCCGAGGGACTGCTTCAGTCGCCAGCGCCTGATCAGCGCGTGGTTCCCGGACAACAGCACTTCGGGTACGTCCTGGCCGCCGTCGCGCACCGGGCGCGTGTAATGCGGACAGTCCAGCAATCCTCGGGAGAACGAATCCTCCTGCGCAGAAGCAGCGTCGCCGAGCGCGCCTTCCTGCAATCGGCCGACCGCGTCGATCAGCACCGCCGCGGCCAGTTCGCCGCCGGACAGCACATAATCGCCGATCGATACTTCCTCGTCCACCGCAGCGGCGAGAAAGCGCTCATCGACACCCTCGTAGCGCCCGCAGAGCAGGATTACCCGCTCCCTGCGCGCCAGTTCCTCGACCTTGCGCTGCGTCAGCCGCTCTCCCTGCGGACTGAGATACAACACCGGCGCGGGCCGCGGCTCCGCTGCCTGCGCGGCAGCCAGACAACGGCGCAGCGGCTCGATCAGCATCACCATCCCGGGCCCGCCGCCGCAGGGCCGATCGTCGACCGTGCGGTGCACGTCCTCGGTGTAATCGCGCGGATTCCAGGCCCGCACGTCAAGCAGGCCGCGATCAATCGCCCGCCCCACCACACCGACCTTCACCGTATCGAGGACGAATTCCGGGAACAGGCTGAGCACATCGAAGCGCATCGCCTAGAACTCCGGATCCCAGTCAACGACGATTTCGCCGCTCTCCAGATCCACCGACTTCACGAACCGGTCCTTGATGAACGGCAGCAAGCGCTCGCGCTCGCCGCGCACCACCAGCACATCGTTCGCTGCCGTGGCGAACAGATGCGACACGGTACCGAGCACTACGCCCTCGGTCGTCCTGACCTTGAGCCCTTCCAGATCGACCCAGTACACCTCGTCCTTGCGGGGCGGCGGCAACTGCGAACGGTCAACGTGGATGTCGGCTCCGACCCAGCGCAGTGCCTGGTCGCGATCGGCAACGCCTTCAAGACGCGCAACCAGCGACTTGCCCTGCATCCGGCCCTCCACGGGCACCAACTCGGTTGCTATACCGTCCAGCGCAACGCGCCAAGGCCGGTAGCGCAACAGGTTGTCGATCGGATCGGTATGCGAGAGCAGTTTGACCCACCCCTTCACACCATGCACGCCGACGATGCGGCCAACCGTGATCTGGCGGCCACTCATCGCTGTGCTCAGGCTGCCGGCTTGGCGGCCTGCTTCAGCAGATAGGCAACCTTGTCGCTCGGCTGCGCACCCAGCGACATCCAGTGGGCGGCACGCGCGGCGTCGAGCTGCAACTTGACTTCCTTGCCGACCGCAACCGGGTTGTAGAAGCCGATGCGCTCAAGCGAACGGCCATCACGGGCGCTACGGCTGTCCGTCACGACGATGTGATAGAAGGGACGCTTCGGCGCGCCGCCGCGGGAAAGGCGAATCTTGACCATGGTTTGGGGTTCTCTTGCGATCGTTGCCGGTGACCCGGCGGGGTAAACAAAGCGCGCGACTATAGCCATCCGTTCGCAAAAAAGAAAGCCGGAGCCCTGTTCGCTCCACTGCCCTTGCGGGGGAATGACCGCCACGACACGTCGTGCGGGGCGGAACCCAGCCCGAAGGCCAGGTTCCTCGACTCAGCTCCTAGGCTTCAACAGATCCTCAAGGCGCTTGTCCATGTTCGCATACTTGTACGCCGGAAGCACGTAGGCCCAGCCCTGCGTGCGGCGATTCAGGCTGACGGCTTCATTCTCGATCGCCTGGCGACGCTCGGCCTGGAACGCCGCGGGATCGGACACGGCCAAGGGTGCCGGACCAGGTTCTGCGGGCTTGGCCGCATCCACACCCGGTTCCACCGCTGGCTCATCGTCCTTGATCGCGCGCTGGTGCTCGGCGACCGCGTTCATCTGTGCGGCCTTCGCCGCAAGTTCGGCGCGCGCCT
>Ga0073899_10001429_pt1 | contig 21860 bp, 17 predicted proteins | sample KloWWTmetaKNB5Ph_FD_88975 | JGI IMG/M metagenome (GOLD analysis project Ga0073899, IMG submission 88975) | Active sludge microbial communities from Klosterneuburg, Austria, studying microevolution and ecology of nitrifiers - Klosterneuburg... | ecosystem: Engineered > WWTP > Aerobic digester >... | reverse complement strand
CTTTACGCGCTGATCGGCGTGACCCTTGGAACGGCCGTCGGGGTTTTGCCGGGCATTGGGCCGGCCTTGACCGTGGCGCTGTTGTTGCCTGTCACCTACGGGCTGGACCCCGCCGGATCGCTGATCATGTTCGCGGGTATCTATTATGGCGGCATGTATGGCGGGTCCACCACCTCGATCCTATTGAACACGCCTGGGGAAAGCGCTTCGATCGTGACGGCGCTTGAGGGGAATAAGATGGCGCGGGCGGGTCGCGGTGGTCCGGCGCTGGCGACCGCCGCAATTGGTTCGTTCGTGGCGGGGCTTCTGGCGACATTGGCGCTCGCGTTCATCGCACCCTGGATCGTGCGTTTTGCACTGGCTTTTGGGCCGCGTGAATATTTTGCGCTTATGGTTCTGGCCTTCGTCACAGTGTCGGCCGCATTCGGCGACAGCACTCTGCGCGGTCTGACCTCGCTCTTTCTGGGGCTCGCGCTGGCAACGGTCGGCATTGACGGGTTGACGGGGCAGGCGCGTCTGTCGTTTGGCGTTCCGCAGCTTCTGGATGGGGTGGAGGTGACGACGCTGGCGGTTGCAATGTTCGCACTGGGCGAGGCTTTGTTCGTGGCCGCGCAGGGGCCGGGTGGCGATGTCGGAATGCATGCGATCAAGGGGTCCGTCAGAATGACCGCGACGGACTGGAAACGGTCTTGGCCTGCTTGGCTGCGCGGCACTGTCATCGGCTTCCCGATTGGCGCGATGCCTGCGGGCGGCGCGGATATCGCGAGTTTCCTGTCCTATGCCACGGAAAAGCGCATCACCAAGCACCCCGAAGAATTTGGCCATGGCGCGATCGAGGGTGTGGCCGGGCCAGAGGCCGCAAACAATGCCGCTGCCGCCGGAACGCTTGTGCCGCTCCTGACGCTGGGTCTGCCGACGACGGCCACTGCGGCGATCATGCTGGCGGGCTTTCAGCAGTTCGGCCTGCAACCGGGACCGCTGTTGTTTGCCACCTCGCCTGATCTGGTCTGGGGGCTGATCGCCAGCCTTCTGATCGCCAACGTGATGCTTCTGGTCCTGAACCTGCCGCTGATCAGGCTGTGGGTAAAGCTTCTGACGATCCCGAAACCCTGGCTCTATTCGGGCATCTTGCTATTCGCGACGCTTGGCACCATCGGGGTCAATCCGGCCCCTGCCGAACTGGGAATGCTGATCTTGTTCGGGATACTTGGCTATTTCATGCGGCTTTACGGCTATCCGATCGCGCCGGTGATTGTCGGCCTGATCCTGGGGCCGATGGCCGAACAGCAGCTGCGCCGCGCGCTGGCCATCGCGCAGGGCGATGTCATGACGCTGGTGCAGACGCCGCTGGCGGCGCTGTTGCTGATCCTGGCCGCGTTGGCGCTGTTCGTGCCGATGATTTTGCGCGCGACCGGGCGCGGGCAGGTTCTGGCCGCCGTCGCGACGGAAGAGGACTGACCGGCCAAAGGCCGTCGGGGGGACGACCCCCGACGGCAGCCGTCCTTTCAGCGCCGCAGCGGGTCGGCCGGATAGACGCCGAGCAGCGTCATCGACGAGGTGAAATACCGCAACTCCTCCAGCGCACGCTGGACATTGGCGTCATCGGGGTGGCCCTCGATATCGGCATAGAATTGCGTGGCCGAGAAAATGCCGTCGACCATGTAGCTTTCAAGCTTGGTCATGTTGACGCCGTTGGTCGCAAACCCGCCCATCGCCTTGTAGAGCGCCGCCGGAATATTGCGGACGCGGAACACAAAACTGGTCATCATCCCGTCCGCGCCGCGGCGTTTCAGGTCGGGCTCGCGCGACATGACCAGAAAGCGGGTCGTATTGTTCGACTTGTCTTCGATATGGCGGGCGATAACATCGAGACCATAAATCTCCCCCGCGAGTTCGGAGGCGAGAGCGGCAAGCTTCGGATCGCCTACCTGTGCCACATGGCGGGCCGAACCGGCAGTGTCTGCCCCGGTCACCGGCTTCAGCCCATGCTGGCGCAAGAACCCCCGGCACTGGCCCAAAAGCACAGTGTGGCTCATCGTGGCTTCGATCTCATCCAGCTTGGTTCCGGGAACGGCCAGAAGATTGATGTGAACCCGCACGAACGCTTCGTCGATGATATGCAGGCCGCTTTCGGGCAGAAGATGGTGAATGTCCGCGACCCGGCCGTAGGTCGAATTTTCGACCGGCAGCATCGCCAGATCAACATCGCCGCGCCGGCAGGCCTCGATCACATCTTCAAAGGTCGCACAGGGCACGGCCTCCAGGTCGGGCCGGGACTGCCGGCAGGCCTGATGGGAATAGGCCCCGGGTTCCCCCTGAAAGGCGATGCGACCGGACATTTCACTTCTCCGCTGGGCAACGGCCCGAAAAAGGGCAATACGTCGCGCTAACTATACCTTGATCCTTGCGGGGGGAAGCGGATAGATACGCCGCAAACCTATGCCATAACCGGGGCGCGACATGTTCGACACGATGACAGTAACGAAGGCGGGCGGCGCGCTGTGCGGTGCCTTTCTGATCTTCCTTCTGGGCAAATGGGCGGCGGAGTCGCTTTATAACACCGAGCCCGCATCGCATGGCGGCGAAGAGGTCGCACAGGCCTATTCGGTTGACACCGGAGCGGCCGAAGGTGGCGAGGCAGCGGCCGAGGAAGGCCCGGATTTCGCAACGCTTCTGGCAGCCGCCGATGCGGCCGCGGGCGAAAAGATCTTTGGCAAGTGCAAGGCCTGCCATAAGCTTGACGGCGCCGACGGCACCGGCCCGCATCTGAATGGTGTGGTCGGACGTGCAATCGCGAGCAGCGGCAGCTTCGGATATTCCGATGCGCTGAAAGGCCTTGGCGGCAACTGGGAACCGGAACGTCTGAATGAGTTCCTGACCAGCCCGAAAGCCTATGCCGCCGGAACGAAAATGTCCTTCGCGGGTTTGCCCAAACCCGAAGACCGGGCCAACCTGATCGCCTATCTCCAGTCGCTTGGCGGCTGAGAACGGCACAGCGCCGTGCGAATGGGCCGCCCACCGGGCGGCCTTTTTCGTGCGTTCACGCATTCGCAACTTGTCTGCGGGCAGTGCGGAGCATTAGCTTTGGCCCGACCAGCCGGAAGCGGCGTGCAAGGGAGAGGGATTCATGCGGGCAATGGCAAACGCACTGGCAGGAGAAAGCCGGGCCGCACCGTCATCCACGCGGGTCGGCAGGCTGGCGGCACTGGCGCTGGTGGCAGTGTTGGCCCATGCGCCCGTGTTGTCCGCGCAGGAAGATATCATCGTATCCCATGCGATCACCACTTTTGGCGATCCGCCGAAATATCCTGCCGATTTCGCGCATCTGGACTATGTGAACCCCGATGCCCCCAAGGGAGGAGAAATCTCTTTCTCGGCCGAAGGTTCGTTTGACAGTCTCAACCCCTACGCAACATTGGACGGGACGCCGGGCGCACTTTCGTCGTCGATGTACGAATCCATCCTTACCGGGGTAGCTGACGAGGTCGGTTCGAGCTACTGCCTTCTGTGCACCCAGATGGAATATCCAAAGTCAAAGGACTGGGTCATCTTCCACCTGCGTCCTGATGTGCTTTTTTCCGACGGAACACCTCTGACCGCGCATGACGTCGCCTTTTCCCACAACCTTCTGATCACCCAAGGGACGCCGTCCTATGCCGCCGAAGTCGGACGCCTGATCCCCAAGGTCGAGGCGCTGGATGATTTGCGGGTGAAGTTCACCTTCGCGCCAGACGTCCCCAGGATGGGTCTGATCGAACAGGCGGGCGGGACGCCGGTCTGGTCAAAGGCCTGGTTTGAAAAGACCGGCGCGCGACTTGACAAGGCGCGGCTTGAAACCTCGCCGGGATCCGGCCCCTATCTTCTTGCGTCCTTCGACGTGGGCAAGAATATCGTCTATCGCCGCAACCCCGAATATTGGGGGAAGGATCTGCCGATCAATCAGGGGCGATCCAACTTCGATACGATCCGGGTCGAATATTTCGCGGATTCGGATGCGGCTTTCCAGGGGTTCTCCGCAGGGGAGTTCACCTTCCGGCAGGAGAACAGTTCGATCAATTGGGCAACCGCCTATGACATACCGGCGGTGCAGAAGGGCTGGATCAAGAAGGATGAACTGGCAAACGGCAACTTGCCCGGGGCCAGCGGTTTTGTGTTCAATGTCCGCAGGGAATTGTTCCAGAACCGTGATTTGCGCCTTGCGCTTGGAAGAATGTTCAATTTCACTTTCACGAACAAGACCTTGCAATATGGTCTTTTCCGTCAGCGCGAGAGTTTTTGGCAGGGCTCAACCCTTCAGGCCCAAGGCAAGCCCGAAGGGCTGGAACTGGAGTTGCTGCAATCGGTCGCAGACCTGACCGAGCCTGCAATCCTGACAGAAGACGTTTTCCTGCCGCATGTCTCGAGCGAGAGCCAACTGGACCGGGGCAATCTGCGCGCAGCACTCGCGCTGATGGAAAAAGCGGGCTACACGACAGGCGACGACGGCATGCTGCGCAATGCCAAGGGTGAAGTGTTGAAGATCGAGTTTCTTGAAACCCGGCCGAGTTTCGACAGGATCATCGCGCCCTATGTCGAGAACCTCAGAAAGCTTGGGGTGGACATTGCCTATAACCGCGTTGATCCGGCGCAATATCAGGCGCGCACCCAGTCCTTCGACTATGACATGATCTACGATGGCTACGTGAATGGGCTGGAAGAGGGGCTTGGCCTCAGCCAGCGGTACGGAACCAAAGAACGCAACGATATCTTCAACCCGGCTGGTTATGGCAATGTCGCCGTCGACAAGCTGATTGACGGGGTGGTGAACGCGAAGTCGAACGCCGAAATGGCAGCGGGCGTGCGGGCGATCGACCGGATCATGCGGCACGACTATTTCATGGTGCCGACCTGGTACAATGACAAGTACTGGGTCGCCTATTACGACATGTATGAACACCCGGAAAAAATGCCGCCCTACGCGCTGGGACAATTGGACTTCTGGTGGTACAACGCCGACAAGGCCGAAGCGCTGAAAGCGGCGGGGGCCATCAAGTAAAAGCACCGGCAAACGGTGCATTGGGGAAAAGGGCAGCGGACCGTTTATGGGCGCTTACATCCTGCGCAGGTTGCTTTTGACGATTCCGACTCTGATCGGGATCATGCTGGTGAATTTCGCCCTGACTCAATTTGTGCCCGGTGGCCCGATTGAGGCGATGATCGCCAAGATCGAAGGCCAGGGCGATGTGCTTCAGTCGATCACCGGCAGTGGTGGCGACGCCGGGGTGCAAGATGAGACGGCGGGCGAAAGCGAATATGCCGGCGCGCGCGGCCTGTCGCCAGAATTCATCAAGAAGCTGGAAAAACAGTTCGGATTTGACCGGCCCCCGCATGAGCGGTTCCTGAAGATGATGTGGGATTACCTGCGCTTCGACTTCGGCGAAAGTTACTTCCGGTCGATTTCGGTCGTGGATCTGGTCATCGAAAAACTGCCGGTGTCGATCACGCTGGGCCTTTGGTCGACGCTGATCGCTTATATCGTGTCGATCCCGCTTGGCATCCGCAAGGCGGTGCGCGACGGATCGGGCTTTGACACCTGGACATCGGGCGTGATCATCGTGGCTTACGCGATACCGGGGTTTCTGTTCGCGGTGATGCTGATCGTTTTGTTCGCGGGCGGCAGCTACTGGAAGATCTTTCCGCTTCGGGGGCTGACCTCGGACGGGTGGGAGGATCTGAGTCTGATCGGCAAGGTGATCGACTATTTCTGGCATATCGCCCTGCCGGTCCTTGCCTCGACCATCGCGAGTTTTGCCACGCTGACGCTGCTGACCAAAAACAGCTTTCTGGATGAAATCGGCAAACAATATGTGATGACCGCGCGCGCCAAAGGCCTTAGCGAACGCAAGGTCCTTTATGGCCATGTGTTCCGCAATGCGATGCTGATCGTGATTGCGGGTTTCCCCGGCCTTCTCTTGTCGGTGCTATTTGGTGGCGGTCTCTTGATTGAAGTTATCTTTTCGCTCGACGGATTGGGCCGCATGGGGTTTGAGGCCGCAGTGCAGCGCGATTATCCCATCGTCTTCGGTACGCTTTACACTTTTGGCCTGCTGGGGCTGGTCGTCGGGATTCTGTCGGACCTGATGTATGTCCTGGTCGATCCGCGCATCGACTTTGAAAAGCGCGAGGGGTAATGGCACTTTCCCCCCTGAACCAGCGCCGCTGGCGGAACTTCACGGCCAATCGTCGGGCTTACTGGTCGCTGTGGATCTTCTTGATTGCCTTCGGCCTGTCGCTTTTCGCCGAGCTTCTGGCCAATGACAAACCGATCTTCGTAAGCTACCGGGGCGACTGGTTCATGCCGGTCTATCGGTTTTATCCCGAAACCGCCTTTGGCGGCGACTTCAAGACCGAGGCCGACTACAAGGATGAAGGCGTGCAGTGCCTGATCCTGACCGGCGGTCTGGCCGAATGCTGGGACGATCCGGCAGGCGTGATCGCCGGCGCGGCGGACGGGGAGGTTCAGGGACAGGCGGTCTCGGCGGGCCGCATCCTTTGGCCCCCCATCCCCTACAGCTACCGTACCATCAACAATGTAGGCGCTGCCCCTTCAGCCCCGGACCGCAAGCACTGGCTTGGCACTGACGATACGGCGCGCGACGTGCTGGCGCGGATCATCTACGGCTTCCGCCTGTCGATCTTTTATGCGCTTCTGGTCACAGCGGGCGCGAGTGTCCTGGGCATCATCGCGGGCGCGGTCCAGGGCTATTTCGGCGGGCGCACCGACCTCATCTTTCAGCGCGTCATCGAGATCTGGGGCGGCACGCCGACGCTTTACGTGATCATCATCCTGTTCGCGATCCTGGGACGCAGCTTCTGGCTTCTCGTCGGCATCTCGATCCTTTTCGGTTGGCCCTCGCTTGTGGGGGTCGTCCGCGCGGAATTCCTCAGGGCGCGAAACTTTGAATATGTGCGCGCCGCGCGGGCGCTCGGCGTGTCGGACCGGGTGATCATGTTCCGCCATATTCTGCCCAATGCGATGGTGGCGACGCTGACGCTTCTACCCTTCATCGTGACCGGCGCCATCGGCAGCCTTGCCGCGCTTGATCTTCTGGGGTTCGGGCTGCCATCGAACCTGCCCTCGCTGGGCGAGTTGACCCAGCAGGCCAAACAGAACCTTCAGGCGCCCTGGCTCGCCTTTTCCGCCTTCTTCACCTTTGCCATCATGCTGGCGCTTCTGGTCTTCATCTTTGAAGGCGTGCGCGATGCGTTCGACCCCAGAAAGACCTTTGAATGAGTGACGTTCTGAAGGTCGAAAACCTGCGCGTCGGCTTCCGTCAGGACGGGCGCATGATCCCGGCGGTCAAAGGGGTCAGCTTTTCCGTCGGCAAAGGCGAGACACTTGCGATTGTGGGCGAGAGCGGATCGGGCAAGTCGGTGACGGCATTGTCGACGGTGGGGCTGCTGGGTCGCAATGCATTGGTTGAAGGTTCCGCGCGTTATGGCGAACGCGAACTGATCGGCGCGGACGAGGCGACCCTGCGCGCAGTGCGTGGCAATGACATCAGCTTCATCTTTCAGGAGCCGATGACCTCGCTCAACCCGCTGCATACGATCGAGCGGCAGCTGACGGAAAGCCTGGCGTTGCATCAGGGGTTGTCCGGCGCGGCGGCGCGGACAAGGGTGATCGAGCTTCTGGAGAAGGTCGGGATACGCGACCCCGCAAGCCGCCTTGGCGCCTATCCCCACCAGCTTTCGGGCGGGCAAAGGCAAAGGGTGATGATCGCGATGGCGCTGGCCAACGGGCCGGAACTGCTGATCGCGGATGAGCCGACGACTGCGCTTGACGTGACGATCCAGGCGCAGATCCTTGATCTTCTGGCCGATCTGAAACGGCGCGAAGGCCTGTCGATGATCTTCATCAGCCATGATCTTGGCATCGTCCGGCGCATCGCCGACCGGGTCTGCGTGATGCAGGGTGGCGAGATCGTCGAACAGGGGCCGGTTGCCGAGATTTTTGCGCACCCAAAACACCCCTATACGCAAAAGCTTCTGGCGGCGGAACCAAGGGGGGTTCCCGATCCAGCCCCCGCAGATGCGCCGGAACTTGTGCGAACCGAACATCTGCGCGTCTGGTTCCCGATCGAAAAGGGCTTTTTGAAACGCACTGTCGGCCATGTGAAGGCGGTCAATGATGCCTCCGTCGCGGTCCGCGCGGGCGAAACGCTGGGGATCGTCGGGGAAAGCGGTTCAGGCAAGACGACCTTGGCGCTGGCGATCCTACGCCTGACCCAGTCGACCGGCCGGATTGTCTTCATGGGACAGGACATTTCCCGCGAAAGCGCCGGGGCAAGCAAACGCGAAATGCGCAGTCTGCGCCGCCATTTGCAAATCGTGTTCCAGGACCCCTATGGCAGCCTTTCCCCCCGGATGACGATCGAGGAAATCATCGGCGAAGGGCTGACCGTCCATTCCATCGACCCGGACCGCCCACGCCGCGATCTGGTGGCCGAGATCATGGTGGAGGTCGGCCTCGACCCGGCCGCGATGGGCCGCTATCCGCACGAATTTTCCGGCGGCCAGCGTCAGCGTATCGCGATTGCGCGGGCGATGATCCTCCGGCCCAAGGTCGTGGTGTTGGATGAGCCGACAAGCGCGCTCGACATGACGGTGCAGGTGCAGATCGTCGATCTGCTGCGCGATCTTCAGCAGCGTCACGGGCTGGCCTACCTGTTCATCAGCCACGATCTGCGGGTGGTGCGCGCCCTGTCGCACCGGGTTGCGGTGATGCGGCAAGGCGACATCGTCGAATTTGGCACGAGTGCCGAGATTTTCACCAACCCGCGCGAAGATTATACCAAGGCCCTGATGAAGGCCGCACTTGCCGGGCGGAACGGCGCGGCTGGTGACACGGCATGAGGCGGCGGTGAACATTCTTTTCATCCACCAGAACTTTCCGGGACAGTTCGTTCATCTGGCCCCTGCGCTGGCGGCGCGCGGGCACAAGGTTCTGGCGATGGCCGACATCGCCAACAAGCGCGATCAAAAGGTCGAAACCTTCTACTACCGCAGCCCGGTCAAGGACCGGCTGAAAGGGCTGGGGGCGACTTTTGCGGATGTGACGGCCTGCGGGGAAATGGTGGCGGGGGCCTGTTCGCAACTGCTGGAACGCACCCGCTTCGTGCCCGATGTCATCGTGGGTCATAATGGCTGGGGTGAGATGTTGTTCCTGCGCGAAATCTGGCCCGAAGCCAGGATCGTCAACTATGCCGAACTGGTCTATCGCACGCGCGGTTTGGACGCCGATTTCGATCTGGAGTTTCAGTCGCCCACACTGAAGACGCGCATCGCAACCCGGGCGCGCGCCGCGCATATCCTGCAATCCATGCTCGATGCCGATGCGGCGATTTCACCAACAGAATGGCAGGCCGCAACATTTTCATCCCCGCTGCGCGAAAAGATCACTGTCATCCACGATGGCGTCGACACGGCCGAAGTGCGCCCCGATCCGAATGCGCAGCTGCGCCTGCCCGATGGCAAGGTGCTGAGGGCCGGGGACGAAGTGCTGAGTTTCGTGAACCGGAACCTTGAACCTTACCGGGGCTATCACATTTTCATGCGGGCCTTGCCCGAAGTGATGGCCGCACGACCGCAGGCCCAGGTCGTCATCGTCGGTGGCGACGGGCAAAGCTATGGCCGCCCGCCCGACAAAGGCACCTGGCGACAGCGTTTCCTGGACGAGGTGGCGGACCGGATTGACCCGGACCGCGTCCATTTCCTTGGCCGCGTGCCGCGCGCGCAATTTCTGTCACTGATGCAGCTGACGCGGGTCCATGCTTATCTGACCTATCCGTTCGTCCTGTCCTGGTCGATGATCGAGGCGATGAGTGCGGGTGCGCTGGTGATCGGATCGCGCACCGGCCCGGTGGAGGAGGTGATCCGCGATGGCGAGAATGGCCGTCTGGTGGATTTCTTCGATGTACCGGGCTGGTCGAAGGCTTTGATCCGTGCGCTTTCCGACCCTCAGGCGGGTGAAGGTTTGCGCGCCGCGGCGCGCGCCACGGTGCTGGACCGATATGATTTGCAAAGCCACTGCCTGCCGAACCAGATCGCGCTCGTCGAAGGGCTGGCGCGTTGACCTGTCAGACGGCCGGGCTGTGGCCCGCTTTTGACAGATCGTACGCATCGAACGCGCGCGCGATCATGCGCGTTAGCGGGCGGGCGGGTTCGGGAATGCGGAACCCGTCAGGCGTGATCTGCACCATAGCGCCAAAAGGCGCCGCCGCGTCGCGGTAAAGACGGTTCACCTCGGATGCATCAACGGAATAGTCGCGGCAGATCTCGGCGCTGTTGATCTCGAAATCGCACATCAGCGCTTCGATCATCCGGGCGCGCAGGCGGTCTTCGTCGCTGAACCTATGGCCACGGCTGGCCGAAAAGTGTCCGGCGCGAATAGCCTTCACGTGATCCGCCGTGCCGGGGGCGTTTTGCGTGTAGCCTTGCGGGAACCGCGAAATGGCCGACGCGCCAAGCCCGACCAGAACCGGCGCCTGATCGTCGGTATAGCCTTGGAAGTTCCGTCTTAGCCGTCCCTGCCGCGCCGCCTGGGCCAGCCCGTCACCGGGGCGGGCGAAATGATCGATGCCGATTTCATCATAACCGTCGGCCACGAACAGATCACGCGCCACCTCGAAAAGCCGCAATCGCTCGGTCGGGGTGGGCAGCGCATCGGAGGGGATCATCTGCTGGCGCCGGGCCATCCACGGCACATGCGCATAACCATAAAGCGCCACCCGGTCCGGCGACAGGGCAAGAAGCTTTTGCACGCTGTCCGCGATCCGTTCCGGGGACTGGTGGGGCAGTCCATAGAGGATATCGGCATTCAGCGACCGGACGCCACGCGCGCGGATCATGTCGCAGGCCTTTTTTGTCACTTCAAAGGTCTGATCGCGACCGATAACCTTTTGGATGTCCGTGTCGAAGTCCTGCACCCCGATCGAGGCGCGGTTCATGCCCGCCTCGGCCAGTGCATCCAGACGCGCTTCGTCGATTTCGTTCGGGTCGATCTCGACCGAAAATTCGGCGCCTTGGCCAAGCGGAACGGCGTCCAGGATCGCATCTGCCACCATGCGCATCATGTCGGGCGGCAGAAGCGTGGGCGTGCCGCCCCCCCAATGCAGGCGCGACAGGCTGACACCGGCAGGCAGGTTGGCCCGCAGGATAGCGATTTCGTCGACCAGCATATGTGCATAGGCACGGACAGGATCGTCGGACTGCGTGCCCTGCGTGCGACAGGCGCAGAACCAGCAGAGCCGCCGACAGAAGGGCACATGCAGGTAAAGTGAGATCTGCGATCCGGGCCTGATGACGCGCACCCAGCTTTGCATGTCCTCCGCGCCGATCGCGGGGGAAAAGTGGGGTGCGGTCGGGTAGCTCGTGTAACGCGGCACGCGCGCGTCAAAAAGCCCGAACTGAGCGAGTTGCGGTTTCGTTTCCATCCACCTACTGTTATAGGGCGCGTCCAAGCCCACCTTGATGCAGATCAACAGCCCATGGCACAACCGGAACTCTCCAGCTTTTCACGTGATTGCGGTGCGTGTCAGATACGTCATCGCGCCGTGTGCGCGCGCTGCGAGCCGGATGAACTGGTGCGCCTGGACGAGATCAAATATTACCGCAGCTTCGAAGCAGGACAGACAGTGGTCTGGGCTGGGGATCGAATGGACTTTGTTGCGTCCGTGGTGACTGGCGTCGCAACCTTGACCCAGACGATGGAAGATGGGCGCACGCAGATGGTCGGACTGCTGCTTCCGTCGGATTTTGTCGGACGTCCGGGGCGCGAAACGGCACCCTACAACGTCACCGCAACAACCGATCTGATGATGTGTTGTTTTCGCAAGAAACCGTTCGAAAACCTGATCGGCACCACACCACATGTTGCGCAGCGGTTGCTGGAGATGACGCTGGACGAACTGGATGCGGCGCGGGAATGGATGTTGCTTTTGGGTCGCAAGACTGCCCGAGAAAAGATCGCGAGCCTCCTATCTATCATTGCGCGGCGGGATGCGTCGCTGAACCTCAGGCCGACGCGCGGCAAGATGGCGTTCGAACTGCCCCTGACCCGGGAAGCGATGGCAGACTATCTGGGGCTGACGCTAGAAACGGTCAGCCGCCAGATGTCGGCGCTGAAGCGCGACGGGATCGTGGAACTGGAAGGCAAACGCCGGATCGTGATTCCCGATTTCGACCGGCTGAGCGAAGAAGCGGGCGATGATGCGGACGGCGGGTTCCTTGTATGATTCTACATTGACCGTTTCTATGCAGGCTCAGCCCAGCAAGGTCGCGATCTGATCCGCAAGACGGTCCAGCGCAGGATCATCCAAGATGTCGGTCGCAACCAACCGGTCGTGCGGCTGTTCGAAACGCGTACGGTGCTTTTCATAGCGCCGGTCATAATGGTCCTGCATCAACCCGGCGGCCAATGCGGTAAAATCGCCACTTTCGGCCCATGACAACCAATCCGCGATCCGCTCTGCCGGATGGATGGGGCGAAGGCTTTCGACAACCTCCATCAGGCGGGCGCGATCCTCGATCATGTCGGAATAGGTGTGGGTGAGGTAGGTAGCGCGCGCCGCAAGCGGTGCTGCAATGCGGATACGGGGGGCTGCACACATTGCCGCCCAAAGCTGTTTGGGCAGCATCAGTCCGCCGATGCGGGAGCTTTCCGCCTCCACCACCACCGGGCGGGTGGGATCAAGCGTGCTGATCGCGACCGCAAGCCGCCCTTCGAACGCCCTTTGCGAAGGTTGCCCCCCCGGACGATGACCAAAGAGCGACCCGCGATGGTTCGCCAGCCCTTCGAGGTCGAGGGTCTGGTGACCGCGCAGCGCCAGCCGCGCCAGAAGTTCGGTCTTGGCCGTTCCGGTGTTGCCGTCCAGAACCACCATGGGCGCGGGAAAGGGGCTGTCGTTCAAGGCGGCGACCACCAGCGACCGCCAGGCCTTGTACCCGCCGGCAATCAGTTCGACCCGCCAGCCGACCTGGCCGAGGATGGTGGCGAACGACCCCGACCGCTGACCGCCGCGCCAGCAATAGACCAGCGGACGCCATCCGCCGGGCATCTCGGCCAGTGGTCCTTCAAGATGTTTGGCCGCGTTGCGGGCCACCAGCGCCGCGCCGATCTTGCGCGCCAGGAACGGGCTTTGCTGCTTGTAGATCGTACCGACCCGCGCCCGTTCGTCATCGTCCAGCACTGGCAGGTTGATCGCACCCGGCAGGTGATCGTCGGCATATTCCGACGGCGCACGCACGTCGATCAGCATATCGAACCCGGCACCGGCCAGATCGCGCAGCGAAGTCAGCGTCAATGGCATTCGTATCGCCGTCCGTTGGTCGGTGCAGGCCCGGTCAATAGACCGTGACCTGCGCACCAAGCTGAACACGGCCGTAAAGGTCGATCACATGTTCGTTAACCATGCGGATGCAGCCGTTCGAGACCGATTTCCCGATCGAATTCGGCTCGATCGTACCGTGGATGCGGACGGCGGTGTCATGACCGTTCTGATGCAGATAAATGGCCCGTGCCCCCAAGGGGTTCTTCGGACCACCCTCCATGCCGTTTTCAGCATATTTGGCATAGGCCGCCGGATTGCGCTCCACCATTTCCTGCGTGGGTTTCCATTTTGGCCATTCAATTTTTTCGCCAACCTGGGCCACACCGCGGAATTGAAGCTCGGCCTTGCCCACGGCAACGCCATAGCGAATTGCATGGCCTTTTTTTGTAATGAAATAAAGCAGATGCTTGGAGGACAACACGATAATCGAACCGGGCAGAAACTCCGGTTTTACGGTCACTTCCATGGGATAAAGCTCTGGCGCGATGGTCAGGCCGGGCAAGGGCGCCTCGGCGCTGCCCAGAACGGCCGGGTCCAATGGCGGAACCGCGGCGGAGGTCGAGAAGAACCCTTGTGCCCGTGCTGTCGCGGGCAAAAGTGCGGCGGCACTCAGGCAGGCAAGAAAGGAACGACGGTCGGTCATGGTATCCTCCGGGCTTTGGCCACAGATTCGGGATTTTCACCATAAGTGCAACGGTCAAACGATCAGACCCGCCTGAGGGTTGCAGCCTTGCCTCAGGGGCCAACCTGAACGCCCGGCGCATCGGGGTTCAAAAGCTCCGTCTCGATGCGGATGGTCACAAGATCGCCGACCCCCATCATCGTGCCGGGGGCGGGTATGCCGAAGCCCATGCCGAAATCCGATCGAAAGATCGCCCCTTCGGCGGAAAAACCGATGCGCGCGCCGCCGGGGTCCAGCGGATGGCCCGCATAGCCGCCATTGTAGCGTACCCTGAGAGAGATGGGCTTCGTGATCCCATGCAGGGTCAGATCGCCGGTGACGGTGGCTTCCTTTGGCCCAGTCTGACGAACACGGGTCGATTTGAACGTGATCTTGGGGAATTTTGCGGCATCCAGAAAGCTCTCCCCTGCCAGGACGGCGTTAAAATCAAGCGCCGGGTCCGTATACAGCGTCTCGACCGAGGCGGGATCGACCTCTGCGTCCAGCACCATGCTTTCGGGCTTTGCGGGGTCGAAGGTCAGCGTCGCTTCGGCCTTGCGGAAAAAGGCGGTATAGTCGGAAAACCCCAGATGGTTCACGCTGAAGATCAGCCGTGTATGGCCCGGATCGGCGTAGTAGGTGCCAGCGGGCGGCTCGGGCGACGGGCCAGAAGTGGCGGCCTCCTGCGCCGGGGCGGCGCTGGCAAGGGAGAGGGCGGCAACACAGGCGAAGGCGCAGCGGCGGAGGGTTTGCATGAGATCGACCTGTTCGGAGTTTCGCCCAACCTTGCGTGCTGAGGAAAAGGCGGTCAATGGCCAGCGCTGCTTTCGCGCCCTTATAAGCGAAGGGTTGCTTCCTGCCTGATATGGCCCCCCCCCCGCTACCAGCGGATACCAAAGCGCAGCGCATCATAGACCGCCGCATGGATATTGCGCGAAGCAACGGCATCGCCGATCCGGTACAGAATGAAGGACCCCGTTGGATTGTGGGACGGGAAAAGATCGCCGTCGCCCGTCAACGCATCATAGTCCACCGCGCCCAGATTGCGCGACAGGGGCTTGAGATCGAAATAGAGATCGGCGAGCGGCTGGGTTCCGTGATTGACCACGACCTGATCGTAAAACGCCTCGCGGGACAGCGGCATGTAGTCCGAACCAACGATCGCCTTCAGCTGATTGCCGACCCTTTCGACAGATGTCAGTCGGTAGGTCACGGTGAATGTCACCTTCTTGTCCTGCATGGCGCGCATGTAGGGCACAAGGTTCATCGCCATCACTTCGGGGGCAAAGGTCCTGTCCGGGGTCATCACCTCCACCGTCGCGCCGGATTCGGCGATCAGTTGGGCGGCCTGCATTGCCGTATGATCGCCCGCATCATCATAGAGGAGCACGTTCGATCCGGGCTTTACATCGCCTGAAAGGATGTCCCAGGCACTGACCGTCAGGTCATTGCCGCTCTCTATCACGTCGGGCGTGGGCAAGCCGCCGGTGGCGACGATGACCTCATCCGGCTTTTCGGCCAGCACATCGGCAGCCTCGGCCCAGGCATTGAAGCGGAAGTCCACATCGCGGGCCGCGCATTGCGCCATGCGCCAGTCAATGATCCCGATCAGTTCGCGCCGTCGGGGGGACTGAGCGGTCAACAGCACCTGTCCGCCCGGCTTGTCCGCTGCTTCCAGCACGGTGACATGGTGGCCGCGTTCGGCGGCAACGCGCGCGGCTTCCAGCCCCGCTGGCCCGGCACCGACCACGACCACACGTTTGCGCCCCTCAGCCTTCGGCACGGTATGGGGCATCGTTTCTTCCCGCCCGGTGGCGGGGTTGTGGATGCAAAGTGCCATGCCGCCCTGATAGATCCGGTCCAGGCAATAGGTCGCGCCCACACAGGGGCGAATGTCTTCCTCGCGGCCTTCTTCGATCTTCCGTACGATATGCGGGTCGGCCATGTGCGCCCGCGTCATGCCCACCATGTCGAGTTTGCCGGACGCAACAGCATGGCGTGCCGTGGCCACATCCGGGATGCGCGCGGCGTGGAAGGTGGGCAGGCCAACCTCGGCCCGGATGCGGCCGGCGAAATCCAGATGCGGGGCCGATTTCATGCCATGGATCGGAATCACATCGGTCATGGCCGGATCGGTATGGATGCGGCCCCGGATGATATTGACGAAATCCACCAGGTTCGACGCTTTGAAGAGCTTCGCAATCGCGACGCCCTCATCTTCGGTGATGCCGCCCAGATACGCCTCGTCCGCCGTATAGCGGACGCCCAGCAGGAACTTGTCACCAATCCGCTTGCGACAGGCCGCCAGCACGTCCAACGCGAACCGCGCGCGGTTTTCGAAGCTGCCGCCGTACGGTGCGGGAAGGGCGTTGGTCAGGGGCGACATGAATTGATCCATCAGGTGCCCGTAACATTCGAACTCCACCCCATCGAGGCCCGCTGCCTGCATCCGTTCGGCCGCGTCGGCATAATCCTGGACAATGCGGTCGATGTCCCAGTCCTCGATCACCTTCGGAAAGGCGCGGTGGGATGGTTCGCGGTCCGGTCCGGCGGCCACCACCGGCAGCCAGTCGCCCTTGTCCCAGCGGGTGCGGCGGCCAAGGTGGGTCAGCTGGATCATCACCGCGCAGCCCTGTTCATGGCAGTCGTCGGCCAGACGCTTCATCCAGCCGACGACCTCGTCCTTGTAGGCCAGGATATTGTTGAAAACCGGGGGGCTGTCTTTCGATACGGCGGCGGACCCCGCCGTCATTGTCAGGGCGACGCCTGCCTTGGCCCGCTCCAGATGGTAAAGCCGGTAACGATCCTTCGGCATCCCGTCTTCGGGATAGGCGGGTTCATGGCTTGTCGTCATGATCCGGTTCTTCAATGTCAGGTGCTTCAGCCGGTAGGGTTGCAGAAGCGGGTCGTTCGACTGGGTCATGCGGGCCTCCCTCGCTTGACCGATCCTCGCGCGGCGCGCCGAAAGGCTCTGGTCAGATCGCGTCAGGAAATGTTGACTTGCGCCATATCAGGAGGATTCCCATGCTGTTTCTGGAACGTCTTGCCGCAATCGTCGGTCCCACCAATCTGTTGACCGGGGTCGATTGTGCCCCCTATGCGCGGGACTGGATGGGGGAATATGCTTGGCAGCCCCTGGCCGTGGTCAGACCCGGATCGACGGCAGAGGTGGCGGCGGTCATGGCGCTTGCCCATGCTGAAGGGGTGCCGGTCGTGCCGATTGCTGGACGAACCGGGATCACCGGCGCGGGAGAGGCGGAAGGTAAGCTGGTGCTATCGGTCGAGCGGATGAACCGCATCCGCGCGGTCAAGCCTTCGGCCCGGCTGGCGATTGTCGAGGCGGGCGTGATCTTGTCGCAGCTGCATGATGCGGCAGCGGCAGAGGGGCTTTACTTCCCGCTCTGGTTCGGCGCGCGGGGGTCAGCCATGATCGGCGGGGTTCTGTCGACCAATGCGGGCGGGTCGAACGTGCTGCGCTATGGTTCGACCCGCGCGCTGTGCCTGGGGCTGGAGGTGGTATTGGCCGACGGAAGGGTGATGAACCTGATGAGCGAACTCCACAAGGACAATTCGGGCTATGACCTGAAGCAGCTTTTCATCGGCGCAGAAGGCACGCTCGGGGTGATCACTGCCGCGGTGATGAAGCTGGTGCCAGCGGCGCGCGCCCATGCCACCGCGATGCTGGCCGTGTCCGATCTTGATGCGGCGCTCGACCTTCTCAACCGCTTGCAGGCGGTGACGGGCGGGTTGGTGGAGGCGTTCGAATTCATGCCCCGCACCTATCAGGAACGACTTATGCGGGTGCGCCCCGATCTAGGCCTGCCATTCCCGGTTGCGCATGATGTGACGATCCTTGTCGAGCTTGGCGTCAGCGCCCCGCGCGATGCCTTGCCCGATGATGAAGGGCAAATCCCGCTCGCCCGCCTGCTTGAAGAAACGCTAGCGGGTCTGATGGAGGAGGGGAGTATCACCGATGCCTATCTCGCCCGGTCCGAAGCGCAGCGAAATGCGATCTGGGCGCGGCGGGAAGCGGCGGCGGAAATCATGATGGGGGCGGGGCCGACGGTCGACACCGATATTTCAGTGCCGCTCGATCAGGTTGGGCGGTTCCTGACGCTTGCTCTGCACCGTCTGGCCGAGGTTGATCCGGCGGCAGGCACCGTGACTGTGGCGCATCTGGGTGATGGCAATTTGCATTATTCGGTCCTTGCGACATCGGATGACCCGGAATTGAAGGACAGGATCATCGAAGGGGTGGAGGATATCGTCGCAGAGCTTGGCGGCAGTTTTTCAGCCGAACATGGGATCGGCCTGTCGAAGAAGAAATCCATGGCGCGGCGCAAGGACCCGGTCGCGCTGGAGGTCATGCGCGCCGTGAAGGCGGCGCTCGATCCGGCGGGGATTCTCAATCCGGGAAAAGTCATTCCGGATTGAGGGGTGTGCCGCGCGGGGCAGGGCCCCCTTCAACGCCAGTCGAAGAATCCGGCCGGGGCTTGTGCAAGGAGTTCGCGTGCCAGATCGCGGCCAGCATCAGTCGCATCCGTTACGGAAGCCCGACGCTCGCCCCGGATCACGTCCGACCCGTCCGGGCGCAGGATTTCACCGCGCAGATAGAGAGCCGCGCCTTCATGCACCGCCAGCCCGGCAATGGGCGTTTGGCAAGATCCGTCGAGCGCGGCGAGAAAGGCACGTTCGGCCGCAAGGCGTTCGCCTGTCAGGCGGTCATGGATCGCGGCCAGAAGCCCTTCGGCCCGCGCGTCATTTGCCCGGCGTTCGATGCCGATGGCGCCCTGAGCTACGGCGGGCAGCATCTCCTCCACCTCGATGGCAGAACGGGCGACATGGGCCATGCCCAAGCGGTTCAGTCCGGCCATCGCGAGGAAGGTGGCCGCAGCCACACCTTCGTCAAGCTTGCGCAGGCGGGTCTGCACATTGCCGCGAAACTCGACCAACTTCAGGTCAGGCCGCCGGTGGGCCAGTTGCGCGCGCCGCCTGAGGCTTGATGATCCGACGGTTGCGCCCTGTGGCAGATCGGCCAGCCGTGCGATGCGGGGCGAGACGAACGCGTCGCGCACATCTTCGCGCGGCAGGTAACAATCCAGCGCCAGCCCGGCGGGCTGCAAGGTCGGCATGTCTTTCATCGAATGGACGGCGATGTCGATCGAGCCGTCCAGAAGCGCATCCTCGATTTCGCGCGTGAACAGGCCCTTGCCGCCGATTTCCTTCAGCGGGCGGTCCTGCACGCGGTCGCCGGTGGTCTTGATCACGACGATCTCGAAAGCAGATTCGGGCAGGGCGAAGGCCGCGCCCAGCCGCGCGCGCGTTTCATGCGCCTGTGCCAGCGCGAGCGGCGATCCGCGCGTGCCGATCTTCAGGGGCGATTGAGGCGAAGGCATCTGCATGGGCCGCACATAGCCCGCGACATGAGGCCGCGCAATGGGGGGAAGGAGCCACGGCGCTTGACATCGCGTCGCAGGCGACCTTGAAGGGGCAGGCTCAAGGAGGCGACCGATGACCAAGACCATCCTGCGCGCGCTTGCCGGTGAACGGCTGCCCGTGCCCCCCATCTGGATGATGCGGCAGGCCGGGCGCTATCTGCCCGAATATCGCGCTACGCGGGCGCAGGCGGGGGATTTCCTGTCGCTCTGTTACACACCGGATCTGGCGGCCGAGGTGACGTTGCAGCCGATCCGCCGCTACGGGTTCGATGCGGCGATTCTCTTTGCCGATATCTTGCTGATCTGTCAGGCGCTTGGCGCGAAACTCTGGTTCGAGACGGGCGAGGGGCCGCGCCTGTCCACCGTGACAACTGACGCCGACTTTGCGGCGCTGCGGTCGATCGATGCGATCCATGATACCCTGTCCCCGGTCTATGAAACCGTTCGCCTCCTGTCGCGCGAACTGCCGGCGGAGACGACGCTGATCGGCTTTGCGGGCGCACCCTGGACTGTTGCCACTTACATGATCGCCGGGCGTGGCACGCCGGATCAGGGGCCAGCCCATGCGTTGAAACAGGCTGACCGGGCGCTGTTCCAAAAGCTCATCGACCTTCTGACCGAGGCGACGGTGGACTATCTGTCGATGCAGGTTCAGGCTGGGGCCGAGGTGGTGAAGCTCTTCGACAGCTGGGCCGGGTCGCTCAAAGGTCAGGATTTTACCGATTTTGCGCTGAAGCCCACGCAGCGGATCATTGCCGCCCTCAAAGCGCGCCATCCTAGCCTACCGGTCATCGCCTTCCCGCGCGAGGCGGGGCAGGGCTATGTGGGATTTGCCCGCGCCTCAGGGGCGGATTGTGTGGCGCTGGACAATTCGGTGTCGGCGGAATGGGCAGCCGCGCATGTCCAGACGGACGGCTGCGTGCAGGGCAATCTGGCGCCGCATCACATGGTGTCAGGGGGCGAGGCAATGGATGATGACATCCGGCGCATCCTTGCAGCCTTTGGCAAGGGGCCGCACATTTTCAACCTTGGTCACGGAATCACGCCCGACGCCAACCCCGATAACGTTGCCCGCATGATCGAGGTGGTGCGCGGCGGCTGACCGGCGCACCGCGCTACTGGCCGGTTTTCCAGGCAAACCACAGCGCGACCAGGCCAAGTGCTGCCGACAGTGTCCGTCTGAGCCTGCGTTCTCGTACCGGATCATCCAGCCAGTATTGCGCCACGGCCGCGGCGGTCACGATGGCGGCATGGATGAGGGTGGCCACGATTACATAGATCGCCGTCAGGCTGAGCGTTTCGGCCAGAACCGACCCTGTAGGGGCCAGAAATCCCGGCAGGACCGCGATGTAGAACACTGCCGCCTTGGGATTCAGCAAATTGGTGATCAACCCCCGGCGAAAATAGACGGCGCGCGAGGAGCCCGGTGCGGCCAGTGCGCCGTCCGCCCCCCCGCCGCGCCAGCCGTCCCAGGCGAGCCACAAGAGATAAGCCACGCCCGCCCAGCGTAACATCTGATAGAGTGCGGGAGAGGCGTTGATTGCGGCCGAAAGGCCAAGTGCGGCGGCCAATCCCACCAGCGCCAGGCCGAGCGCCACACCGGCCACGGCAGCATAACCGGGGCGGCGGCCTTCGGTGGCGGCGACAATGGCGAGCCAGACCATGTTCGGGCCGGGCGTCAGCTCGATCAGCGCCGACGTCACCGCAAAGGCAATGATGTCGTCCGCAGGAAGGGCGAAAAGAGCCATGCTGCCTCAGACCCACTTGGCCATGGGCGGCAAGCTCATCAGGACAGCGTTTGCATCATGGCCGGTTTCAAGGCCAAACTTCGTGCCGCGGTCGTAGACGAGGTTATATTCCGCATAGAGGCCCCGGTGGATCAGCTGGGCGTCCTTGTCCGCCGCGCTCCAATCCGTCTGCCACCGGCGATCGGTCACGGGCAGGAAGGCCGGCAGGAAGGCGCGGCCCACATCCTGGGTCAGGGCAAAGTCGGCCTCCCAATCGCCGCTGTTCAGGTCGTCGAAGAAAATCCCGCCGACACCGCGCGCCCGTCCCCGGTGGGGGATGAAGAAATACTCGTCCGCCCAGGCCTTGTAGCGCGGGTAAAGGTCCGCGCCATGCGGATCGCAGGCGGCCTTTAGCTGGCCGTGAAAATGCGTGGTATCCTCGGCATATTCCAGACAGGGGTTCAGGTCTGCACCGCCGCCGAACCACCAGGCGTGCGGCGTCCAGAACATGCGTGTGTTCATATGGACCGCTGGACAATGAGGGTTCTGCATATGGGCGACAAGGCTGATACCCGACGCCCAGAAGCGCGGATCATCAGTCATGCCGGGAACGCCGCGCGCCGCCATCGCCTTTTGCGCCCTTTCGCCAAGCGTCCCGAAAACG
>Ga0073899_10001427_pt1 | contig 21889 bp, 21 predicted proteins | sample KloWWTmetaKNB5Ph_FD_88975 | JGI IMG/M metagenome (GOLD analysis project Ga0073899, IMG submission 88975) | Active sludge microbial communities from Klosterneuburg, Austria, studying microevolution and ecology of nitrifiers - Klosterneuburg... | ecosystem: Engineered > WWTP > Aerobic digester >... | reverse complement strand
GCCCCGTGCCGCATCGCGGTTAGATGTCGTTAGATTTGTTAGAGATCGTTAGTGGCCCAGTGGTGTTCATCAAACTGACGACTGGGTGAGCTGCAAAGTGTCGACTGAGAGTCCTCCGAAGTGTCGACTCCGGCACGTAGGGGCTTGACTGCCCGTAGCACCTACGTCTTCTAGGTGCTACATTTTGCTGGTGGCTGTTAAAGAGTTTGGGATACGTGAGCTTCGAAATGACACGAACTCTCTTCTTGACGCCCTCGACTCCGGGCACCAGGTCTTCATCACGCGGCGCGGGGCCAGGGTGGCAGAGCTACGGGTGCCCGAGCCGGTCGAGGAGATCGAACGGCTTCTCGCAGACGCCGACCGGTTGCCCGCTGTCGATACCGGGATGTACGACGAACTGTTCGAGGCCAAGGCCGACGACGTTGCTGCGCAGTCCGACCGAGACGCTCTGTGGCGTTGATGCTCGACACGTCGGCCGTGCTCGGCTGGCTTGAACGGAAGACTCCTGGGGTCAGCGACGCTGTCCGCTCGACCGGAGCGACTCCGCTGATCCACATCGCCACGCTTGCCGAGCTCGAAGAGGGGGTCGCTCGGGCCGAGGCAGTCGACGCAGCGAGCACCGATCAGCGAAGGCAGACGCTCGAGTTCGTACTGCAACGGCTCGGTCGAACTCCGGGGCCGTCCGAAGTGGATGCAGAGTGCTTCGGCCGTCTCTCGGCCTGCACCAGCAGAAAGTTGTCACACAACGACAAGTGGATCGTTGCGGCTTCGATCATCGGTGGTCATCGACTGCTCACCGAGGACGCAAGACTCCGCGCTCAAGTGATGGGTAACGCCGAGCTCGACCGGATGGCGGTGAGTCGGGGCTGGTCGAGCCCCCAAGTCGTGCTCGTCGGTCCAACGGGAGCCAACGCGTAGACGAGCGGCACGGCGGCACAATCCGGATCTCTGACGAGATGATCCGGCCAGAGCGCAAGCTGTGCGAAGGGCGAGTCTCAAAGCAGCGTGACGTTCGCTTGCTTCCTCAATCTTCGGGCCGTCCGGATTGCTACCAAGGGCTTGGGCCGTTACCGCCATCGCTCTGGCGCCCAGGCTAGGGCCACCCAGCACGTAGGAGTCGACGTCAGTCCGGACGAGGAGATCGGCCAGAATGACGCCGGTCTTGTCTTCGCGGTTCTTGGCCACATGCCAGGGTGGGCGCTCAAAGCGGGGGCCGGAGAATTCAGCTGCTCTTGACGCGTCGAACGTAATCGGCCATTCCCGGGACGGTGAACGCCAGCATGCCGTGCTCTGGCGAATAGGTGATGCCCTTGCTGATAAGGCTTGCTCGTGCCGGGCCGATGTCGCTTTGGGACCTCTTCTTCATCCGCTTGACCACGTCACCAATCCTTGAGGGCGCACCATCGTCGAGAGCCATGGCTTCGAGAAGTTTGCGTTCGCTCTTGGTGGCGCGCTCCCAGCGCGACAGATAGAACCCCTCGTCGAGCTTGTCCTGCCCGTCTGTAACACCCACTACGGCGTCGTCAAATGAAATCAGCGATGGGCCGACAGCCGCGTTCCACACTGTGTTCCCAAACTGTTGCAGGAAGTACGGGTAGCCACGCGCCTCGTCCAGGACGAACTGCTCGGCGCCTTGATCCCATTCGACCCCCTCGGCTGTTGCCGGATCCAGCAAGGCAACTCGGGCGTCAGTTGGGGACAGCTTGTCGACAAGTCGGTAGTCGAACAGCCGCTCGGCGTATGACTCTGCCTCAGCCAATTGAGTGGGCAGGTTGGGCAGGCCACCTCCGATGACGAACCACGGCAAGTTCAGCTGTCCGGCGCTGTGGCACGACCTGCACACAGCAGACATCTGCTTCTTCGTGAGCTCTTGCATCTCGTCGATGACTAACAAGACTCCTGTGCCGTCGTCCTTTGCCGCCTGACCAATCGCCTCGACAAGGTCGACCAGGTCGTGTGCAAGATTGCCGGTGTCGGCACGACCCGGAACACGGTCGAAGCCAAGGGACAGCCCAGAAGCGCCGACCGTGGCCTGGAACGACGTGATCGAGCCGAGAGCGTTGGTGGCGTTCTCCGTTGCCTTGGACATCCACCCCCGATTACGTCGGGCCCCGTTGGCCAGCCCGGTGGCCAACGATTTATCGAACCGGGTTGGTTCCGCTTCGATCTGGACGACGAGCCACCGGCGACTCAACGCTCTGCCGGCGAGCTCGCCGAGCAGAACCGTCTTTCCCACGCCCCGCAGTCCGGTGAACACGACGCTTCGCGCCAACTTCCCGCTCTGTGCCCGGTCAGCGAGAATCTCGAACGCCTCAATGTCCCTGTCCCGTCCAGCGAGAGCGACTGGTCGGAGGCCGGCCCCTGGGTTGTACGGGTTGTTGCGCGGGTCCATCCCGCAAGTATATCGAACCCTAAGGCATCCTAAGTTTAAAGTTAGAGTGCCTTAGGATTTGGTATGCTGGGAGCGTCGGACGACCGGTCTGAACCCGCTACGCCTTGGTGAGCTCCGTGGTGGTGGGAAGCGACACGTCCAGCGAGGACACGTCGATCTCGCCGCCGAGCTCGGGCTTGGCAAAGGCGCCCGTCGAGGCCACCACCTGCAACGTGAGCGAGGAGTCGGCCTTCATGTGCTGGGCGATGACCTCCAGGTCCACCTCGGCGGTGTGCTCCTCGCCGTCGAGGGTCACCGGTACCGGGGTGATCTGGTTGCCGACCACCGTGTTGGTTTCGGGGTCGACCAGCTGCGCAAACACGTGGGTGGAGGCCTCGCCCGGGGTAGTGCCCGAATAGGTCATCGCCAGCTTGGGGGCACCGACGACCAGCACGTCGCCTTCGGCGGTCACCTTGGCTTCAACCGCCTGGTCGGCCGCCACGGGATACGGGGTGAGCGGGGTGACGAGCCCGCCGAGCAGGCCCTTTCCCGCGCCGTCCGGGAGCGGCCCGGATTGGCTGTCGGCGGTCAGCCTCAGCGTCGAGCCGTCGGAGCTACCGCTGACCGTCCCAGAGCCGGGCCGGTCGGCGGTTGGATAGTCGTCGCCCACCCAGTGCTGGTCGTTCTGGTCGACGATCTCCACTGGGCTGCCCAGGTCGACCGAGGTGTCGTCCTTCAGGTAGCGGTCCAGCCATGCGGTCGTCGCTTCGGTCACCCGGTCGGTGTTGCCCTCGCTGGTGAGACAGCTCACCAGCTTGCCGGCCCAGCCCGCGTTGACCATCTTGTCGGATACAGGCTGGTTTTGAGGGAGTGCCAGGCCATGTTGGGCACCAGGGCGTCCACCAGGCAGTCGATACTGGCTACCGTCAGCTGGATGCCGCCGCCGTAGGACGCTCCGATCATGCCGGCCCTAGGGTCACCCGCTGCGTCGAGCTCCGCCTCGGGTTGTTCGGCCACCCGGTCGAGCAGGATCTGCACGTCGCGTCCCTCCCGCTCCGGGTCGTTCACCGACGCCACCCCCGCTCGACGCCGAAGCCGCGCCGGTTCCCGGTCATCTCAGCCTCATCGCTTCAGCCGAGCAGCCCGGTACCCGCGGTCGGCAGACGGGCGCCCAGGCGCACAGCCGACATGTCGGTCGGACTCAGTGGTGGTGGTGCTCGTCCGCGTCGGCCTCGGCCTTCGTTGCATGGTCGGTGCCGTGGGGGTGCTCGGGTGGTCCGTAGATCGCGTAGACCTTGAGCGGCTCGTCTCGATGTTGGTGATGTTGTGCCAAGCCCCAGCCGGCACGAAGATCGCCCAGTCGTCGCCGACCTCGCGGTCGAAGTTCAGGTCATCTTCGGTCGGGCCCATCTGCACCCGTGCCCGCCCGGCTTCGACCCGCAGAAACTGGTCGCCATGTTCGTGGACCTCAAGGCCGATGTCCCGGCCCGGCTCGATGCTCATCAGCGTCAGCTGGATGTTGGACCCGGTCCAGCGGGTGGTGCGGTAGTTGTCGTTGGCCAGCGTGTCGGCCTCGATGTTCGTGACAAACGGGTTCGGTCCCTCGTCGTTCAAGTTGCTGTCGCTCAACGGCTGTCCTTCGTCGGTGGATGAGACCTGTAGGTCTAGCCCGAGAACGCGCGGCGGGCGACCGCTCCCACGCAAGCCAAGCTGATGAGTACGACTCTCTGCCGGAGCACCTGCGTTTTTGTACGAGGAACTGTTCGAGGCCAAAGCCGCCGACGTTGTCGCGCGGTCCGACCGAGACGCTCTGTGGCGTTGATGCTCGACACGTCGGCCGTGGTCTGTGAACACGTCGCTCGGGCCGACGCAGTTGGCGCAGCGAGCGTCGAGTTGCGAAGACAGACGCTTGAGTTCGTGCTGCATCGACTCGGTCGAACATCGACTACTGACCGAGGACGCACGGCTCCATGCTCAGGTGATGGGTAATGCCGAGCTCGATCGGACGGTAGTTGGCCGCGGCTGATCCAGTCCCCAAATCGTGCTCGTCGGCTCAGCGAGGGCAACTGCGTAGCTCGCGTAGACCTGCTCGCGTAGACCTGCTCGCCAGACCTACTCATCGGACTTCTTGCAGTCGTCAGGCGGCAGGTCGACGGCCGATCCGGCGACGTGACCTTGCTACCAGGTCGCCCGAGACGCCCAGTAGTTGGGCCGACGACGGTCGTGAGCGATGGCCAGGATTCGAGCTTGGTCATCCGCAACGATGTAGGCAACGTGGTAGGGAAACCGAGAGATCGGAGCTCGTCACCGTGCAAGTTTGGCTTGAGCCCGGTCTCGAACGACCGACCAGGGTTCTCCCGGATCCTCGCCTGAAAGGGCCAAGCGAGCCCGATGCTCGAGTTCTTCTGACCACGCGGCACGCACGCCGTCAAGATCGTCATGGCTTGCCTCGTCGTCGAGGCTGGCGAGCAGTTTGGCTACAACTTCGGAGCGCTCCCGGCTTGGCAGGGTCAACGCCTCACGAAGGACCGAGTCAATCGACATGAGCCCACGGTACCGCCCTGGAACACTTCCGTGCACTCGCAAAGGCAGCCGGACGGCAACGTCGATGTCGTTGGTCGACCTGGGTTCGTCCACAAGCGAGCCAGCCGTTGAACCCCCGAGCACCCAGGGGATTTCGAGCGCATCCAATGCCGCGCCGATCGCAACAGCGTGCTCAAACGGGCCCAGCGCTACCAGCCTTCGGTGTCGGGGTCCCAGCCGTACGCTGCGATGCTGAGATCTCGGCCGTTTCGCAAAGCTGCCAATCGAAGGAAGACCTCCCGATCGGACGCTGTCGGGTAACGCCGACGTATTCCGGCCTCCGCCATCAGATGGACGTCACGGTTGAGCGCATCGACGCATGCCGATTTTTCGGCAGGTGACATAACTCGCCACCTCTGCACCTGATCCTCACGTGCAGAAGAAGAGGTGTCGTTCGCTTTCAAGCTGCCTCCAGAGTCTCTGAATCCTGCCGGGTTCCTAGATGCAGCTCAAATGATGGCGCCAAGTGGCGCCCCTGGCCAGTCGCTATCCGAGGTTGGTGATGATGACGGCAATCAGAAGAACAACTGTCGCTCCGAAGCCGGCGAGCCACGCGACCCCCAAGCGCCTCACGCTTGGACGACGGGTCGCCACGATGCCAGGAGCCACGATGGCGATGGCGGCGGGAACCCACGCCCATAGAGGAAGACGGAGGGCGAATGCGGACGCCATCATTGAAGCCAAGCCCGTCAACGCCAGCAGCGCCGCTTGGGTCATGATCTCGTTAGCCGAGCGGGGTCTGGGCCCATCGCGCTCGATGTCCGCACGATCTCGGCGCTCGGCGTGCTCGGCGAGTTTGGCGTAGGCGCGCTCAATTTCGTCTCGATCCGTGCGCTCGTCGGCGAGGTCGTCGAGGGCCTGACGTAGCCGCTTGCCGGCAACGATGGTGACGCCGTTGTCGGCGCGATGAAATTCGTCAGTGGTCGGCCGGACGTGAGGGCCCCAGACGACGAGGAGGGGGCTGATCGGTGCGTCTGCCCGTGCGCCCCAGCCGATAAACCGCTTCACGTCGTCGGTGTTGCGCCTCGCCTGGTCGGCCCAATTTCCGACCCAGCGATCAGTCCCGTCGAGTGCCAGCGGTGAGCTGTTCCACTTGGACTCGATGACCATGAGCCCGCCTGGCCCGATGGCGACGTGGTCGATGTCGCCGTGCTTCAGCGTGAGGTGATTCACCACCCGCCACCCCCGCTTTCGGAGTGACCGGAGTTCCCCATCGGTCCAGACCTCGCCTTGTTCGCCCATCATCGATTGAGAAGCGCCACTTGCGATCATGCACCAGTTGTAGGCGGACGTGATGACGAAGGCGGTCCATGCCCCGAACGCGAACCCTTTCACCGCGTCGAACTGGCTGGGTAGAAGGAAGACAAGCGCGCCGAGCGAGATCGCTACCGCCGTTGTGATTGCAAGATGTGCCGCCACGCGCCGGACGAATGCCCGTAGCCGCTCGGATGCGAACGCCCGCCCAGACGCACCTGCGCGTTCCGTGCTGAAGCGACGCTCGTGGCGTCGCGCTCTGATGAACTGAGTCACGGCACGAGTCTGGCCGAAGGCGGGCGCCTTTCAGTGATTCCCAAATTGCGTGCCGCCTGCCGATGCCGCGTGTGAGGATGACGCCGTGCATCGAGCGTCCGTGAAACCCAAACCGCTGGCTCATGGCAGCCACGTCCGCGTGATCGCCCCGTCGAGATCACTGGCCATCATTTCGGAGGGGACTCGCACCATCGCCAACCGACGGTTTGCCGAGATGGGGCTCACCCTGTCGTTTGGGGCTCACGTCGAGGAGAGCGACGAGTTCGGCTCGACGACCATCGACCACAGGGTCAGCGACCTGCACGCTGCGTTTGCGGACCCCACGGTTGATGGAATCCTGACCGCCATCGGGGGCTACAACTGCAACCAGATGCTCCCGTTCATCGACTGGGATCTGATCGCTGCGAACCCCAAGGTGTTCTGCGGCTACTCGGACATCACGGCGCTGTCCTGCGCCATGTATGCCCACACCGGGCTGGTCACCTACTCCGGCCCGCACTACTCGACGTTCGGCATGGAGCGGCACTTCGAGGGCACGCAGCAGCGGTTCGTCGACGCGCTGTTCAACCCGGCCCGCCGTCAGGTTGACCACTCCGCACGCTGGACCGACGACGCCTGGTATCTCGATCAGGACGACAGGACCGAGCGCTCGACAGACGGGCCGTGGGTCCTGACATCTGGGGAAGCTTCAGGCCAGCTGATCGGCGGGAACCTCAGCACGCTCAGTCTCCTGCAGGGCACCGAACACATGCCGGGTTTGGACGGCTCAGTGCTGTTCCTAGAGGACGACTATTTGTCGTTCCCCGAGAACTTCGATCGCCAGCTCACCTCGTTGAGCCACCAACCCGGATTTGAGGGCGTCAGGGGAGTACTCATCGGCCGGTTTCAAGCCGAGGTGGGCATGACGCGGTCGAAGCTCCAACACATCATCGATTCCAACCGGCGTCTCGCCGAGCTACCGATCATCGCCAACCTCGACTTCGGACACTCCGATCCCATCCTGACCATTCCGCTCGGGGGTCAAGCCTGGCTGGCCGCCTCACCCGAGTTCTGCATGCTGGAGATCGAGTAGCGGTAGGGGCCGCTTGTTGCCCGGTTGTACGAAAGGCCTCAAGGGTGGGCGCCGACGTGCCGTGGGCATGCTCGCGATGGTGCCATGCTGGCCCGATGGTGATGAGTGACGAAGATGTTGGTGCCGCCCTCGCCGAGGTGATCGGTGGTGGGGTGGTCTCCCGCACCGAGCTCAAGGATCGGCTGGTCGAGGCGGGGTATCGAATTGGAGCAGAGGCCCTCGAGCGCGGGATCCAGGGCGACACCCGCTTCTTCGAGATGGGCGACACAGTGGGGTATCTCCCTGGCCTGACGGAGGGGGTGGCGTTCAGCGTGTGGATCGGCCCCGAGACCGCCGCAGAGGACTACCTCCTGATGTACCCGACGCTGGACGTGATCGGGTGGTGGCTCGTGGAATGCCCGGTCGACCTGTTCGATGAGACCGGTGAGCGGATCGGCGCCGTCGAGAGCGACGGCTGGCTCATCGACGATGTCGACACCGACGTCCTGGTGGGCCCCGAAGGATGGCTGAACCAGTTCGCCGACTCGTGGGTGGCGTTTCGCGTCCGACAGGGAGCGCTCGTCATCGAGCGGCTCGCCGATCCGCCCCCGGTTGAACCCGCTCGTGCCGCTGCCGTGCGGGCGGCGTTCGACGCTGTTGCAGAGGTTCAGCAGTACCAACCCCATGACCGCGACGAACTGGTCGACGTCCCGCGGAGCGAGGTGTCGACGTTGCTCCAGGAGGCGTTGCGCGCCGACGGTTCGCTGTTTGTGGGCGACCCCCTGGCGCCGTCGGCCGACCTGCTCGCCGCAGCTGGTCTGCGCTTCGAGCGGCCCTGGGTCGTGCCCGCCGACCTTGATCCCGAGACCTTCGCCGCCGCAGAGAGCGAACGTCTGGCCATGGTTCGGTGGGGCGTCGATGCCGAGGACGCGCTGGCGGCGCAGATACTGCTGGGGGCGATCAGGCTTCACGGTGGGGGGAGCCCGATCGCGTTTGGGACAACCTCCGAGGATCAGGAGATGTCCCCTGCGTTGTTCGAGGCGCTGCTCGAGCGGAAGCCGGTCGCCAACATCGTCGCCTCCGAATGCTCCGGTGCCGAGATGTGCGACGCCGCCAGAGGATGGGCCGAGTCGATCGCTGCGGTCTTCGAGGACGACCCGACCAGCTGGTCCGCAGGTTGGCTGGTCGCCCACTGCCAGCTTGTCAGCGGCGACGTTGATGACGCGGCCGTGTTGCTCGATGGGCTGCCCTCCGACATCGATCACCTGCCGGTGTTGATCGACCGGGCCCGGCTCGCCATCGAGCGCAGCCAGGCCAAGGAAGCCAGGCGGCTTCTGACGGCGGCCGAGCGGCTGGCCGACGACCTCCCCAGGATGGCCCTGTTGTCCTTCGGGTATCGGCAGTTGATCGGTGAGCTCAACGAGGAGGTGGAGGTGTGGGCCGACAACCAGCCGAGGCCGATGGCGCGTCGAAACGAACGCTGCCCGTGCGGATCGGGCCGCAAGTACAAGGTGTGTCACCTGGGGCGCGAGCTGCACCCGATCGGAGACCGCTCACTTTGGCTCTACCACAAGATGGTCCGTTTCGTTCGGGAGCAGGAAGAGGAATCGATCGACTCGCTCGCCTGGGCGATGACCGGTGCCATGGACGAGCCCCATCGCTGGGTGGAGATGGTTAAGGCGCCGATGATCCCCGACATGGTGCTTCACGAGGAGCACCTCGGTCAGCGTTTCCTCGACGGTCGGCGATCCACCCTGCCAGACGATGAGATGCTTCTGGCCCAGCAGTGGCAACTGGTCGACCGCAGCGTGTTTGAGGTCGAGTCGACTGGTCCGGACGTCATCGTGGTTCGTGACCTCGCCACCGGCGAATCGATCGAAGTCGTCAACGTGGAGGATGGCCCGGCGTCGACGCCCGGGACGCTCCTGATTGGCCGTCCGCTGCCGGTAGGCGATATCTACCGCGCCTTTTCAGGCTTCATGGGACTGCGGCCGGACTTAGTCCAGGACGCCCTGTCGGTGCTGGACGAGAAGGATCCTGATGCGTTGGTTGCGTTACTCGGCTCGATGCATCGAGCGCCCGTCATGCGAAACACCGACGGCCAGGACATGGAGCCAACCACGATCACCTGGTCGTTGCCCGACGACTGCGACGTGACCGTCGCGCTGACCCGGGCGGGCTTCACCGACGCGGGAGGGGCCTGGACGCTCGTGCGCGACACCGCCAACCAATCGGGTGCGGTGGTCGCATCGCTCCGGCTGCACGGCGACACGATCGAGGGCAACGTCAACTCAGCCGAACGGGCCGGAGAACTCGTCGAGCTGGTCGCCGAGCACCTGCCGGACGCCGTCCATCTGAGCACGGAGGTGGTCGATCTCGACGAGATCGACTCAAGCGACGCACCCGCTCTGCCCGATCAGTCCGAGTTGCTGGCCAACCCTGAGATTCGGGCCGCGATGGAAGCACACATGGCGAACTACGAAGCGGAGTGGCTCGACAGCCCCATTCCGGCACTGGGTGGCCGGACGCCTCGCGATGCGGCCGCCGACCCGATCGCCCGCGAAGAGCTGATACGGCTGCTGGCGACGTTCCCGGAGCTGGAAGCGGGTGACGTCGGCATGAGCCCCGAACGTCTGCGGGCTGCGCTGGGTCTCTGACCGGTCCCGTTGCACGCGGCGCATGCCATGGATGCGCCCCGCTGTCGGCCGGTCTCGCCATTCTCAATGTAGGGCGTATCGGGGGGCTTGTAGCAAGTGCAGATTTCTGGTTTCGTCAACCTCACCGCGAGCCCGATCCGGGCGCGCCGACCAGCAGCGCCACCGGGCGATGGCAGTCAGCTCGGCCGGTAGAACAGGGGAGCGATTGATGAACCAACACGACGCGTCGGCGCGAGAGCATGCGGTGGTTGTCGTAGGAGGTGGCCCGACCGGTTTGATGCTGGCGGGAGAACTGGCGCTCGCGGGCGTCGATGTCGCCATCGTCGAACGGCGGGCGGACCAGAGCCTGGACGGCTCCCGGGCGGGTGGGCTGCATGCCCGCACGCTCGAGGTGCTCGACCAGCGCGGCATCGTCGATCGGTTCGTCGAGGCCGGGCAGACTCACCCGGCCCTCGGCTACTCCGGGTTCTGGCTGGACATGACCGATTTCCCGACCCCTCACCCCTACGTGCTGGCGTTGTGGCAGAAGGACTTCGAGCCGATCCTGGCCGGCTGGATCGACGAGCTCGGGGTGCCGTCCTACCGCCAGACCGACGTGGCCGGTTTCGTCCAGGTCGACGGGGGCGTCACGACCGAACTGTCCGACGGTCGGCGGCTGCGGAGCCAGTATCTGGTGGGATGCGACGGTGGCCGCAGCACGGTGCGGACGGCCGCCGGCATCGACTTTGTCGGGTTGGACGCAGCCACCAGTTGGGTCATCGCCGAGGTGGTGATGGACGGCGAACCCGAGGTGGGAATGCGCCACGACAGCCTCGGCACCCATGGCATCGGCCCGAGCGGCAACGACGGGTTGATGCGCGTGGTGCTGACCGAACGGGAGCTCGGCGAGGGCCGCCCCGACCTTGACGACCTGCGCGCCGCACTCAAGGTTGTGTACGGCAGCGACTTTGGCCTGCGCAGCGCCGACTGGATCTCCAGGTTCACCGACATGACCCGCCAGGCGACGACCTACCGCGACCGGAGGGTGCTGCTGGCCGGCGATGCCGCCCACGTCCACCCGCCGCAGGGCGGCCAGGGCCTCAACATCGGCGTTCAGGATGCGGTCAACCTGGGTTGGAAGCTCGCCCAGGTGGTCGACGGCATCTCACCGGACAGCCTGCTCCACACCTACACGGCCGAGCGCCACCCGGTCGGCACCCGGGTGCTGCGCAACACGATGGTCCAGGTGGCGCTCGCCAAGGCCGATGATCGGCACCAGGCGCTGCGTGACGCGATGGGCGAACTGCTCGAGATGGACGAACCACGTCGCCACGTGGCCGCCATGTTGTCCGGCCTCGACGTCCACTACGACCTGGGCGGAAGCCACCCGCTGGTGGGACGGCGGATGCCCGACCTGGAACTCGACACCGCCGACGGACGGATCCGGGTGTTCGATCTGCTCCAGAAGGCCCGGCCGGTCCTATTGAATCTCGCCGGCTCGGGCGACGTCGACCCCGGGGTGTGGGCCGATCGGGTCACCGTGGTCGTCGCCACGCACAGCGGGGCGTGGGAGCTGCCGGTGATCGGCGAGGTGCCGGCTCCCGCCGCAGTGCTGATCCGCCCTGACGGTTACGTCGCCTGGACCGGCGACGTCGGCCAGGACGATCTGCACGCGGCGCTTACCGCCTGGTTCGGCGCGGCCACAGACCGCTGACGGAGCACTGAATGGAGAGATGGTCGAGCATGGATTCGATCATCGCACTTGAGCGACCGAAGTGGAACTGCCCGTCACAGGCAGGCCAGGTACGCCGCCTCCGAATCGGCGGCGGTGATGCTGCCCGAGTCGACGTCGACGGTGTAGGAGGCGGTGAACGGGTCGGAATCGTCCCACACGAAGCGGGCCTCAACCTTGTAGATGCTGTCGTTGCCGGTCGGGGAACCCTTGATGGTGTCGACAAAGCCAAGCCCTCCGCAGTTCTCGATGGCCTCACCGACGAGTCCAGCGGCCACTTCGCTTCGGTCGGTCGGAGCCGCCTCGGGTGCGGTCGTTGGCGCTGTGGTCGGGCTCGGCGCGGCTGTGGTCGCCTGCGAACCCTTGGTCGTCGGCGACTGCCTGGGGGCGGTGCTCGCCGCTGCATCTTCGGAGGTCGGCGCCTGCGTCGCTTCGGTGTCGCCTGCGCCGGGCTGGGCGTCGCCGGGCGGCACCCCGGTGGTCGTCGAAAGGGTTGTCTCGGTGGCACCGGGCTCGGCGACCACGTCCTCGGTGGAGATAGACCCGTCATTGCGGAGCAGGAGAACCGCTGCGATCCCCGCAATGATGAGAGCCACTGCGACCCCGCCGATGACCCACCACGCTCGTGGCGCTGCGCCGTCCACCTGGGGCTCAACCTGCATCGGCAGTTCGGTCCCACACGAGGCGCAGAAGTGGGTTTGGTCTGTGGCGGGCGTCCCGCAATTGGGGCAGGCGGTGGTGGGGGTTTCGGCCATGATCACTCCGTCGCGGGCGTCTCAGAGGTCGGGTCCTGACCATACCCATGGGGGTATGAGAAGCCCAATCGTGGCGGGGCGCTGCCCACGCGGTTTGGCGGTCATCACCGATGGGCGTGCGTCAACGAGCGGTCTCAGGGCCGCTCAGCCGACGAGCAGGCCAATCGCCGTGGCCACCAGCCAGGCGAACATCGCCGCATACCAACACCGCTCGACCAGGCCGAAGTAAGTGCGCAAGATGCAGGGGGCAAGCCAAGCGACCGCCAGCGCGACGGCGGTGATCGCCACCACGGCCCCCAGCCACCCGAACCACGAGCCGGCAAAGACCCACGACGGACTGTCCGCGAGTCCGCCTCCGAGTCTGCTGGCTGCGATCGCGATGGCCGCGAACGCCGTGGCCGCGAGCAGGTTGTGGATGATGCCGGTGCTGGTCCGCTCGGCCCCGGGCAGGTCGGTCGGGAACCCGGCGATCAGCACGCGGCTGATCGCGAAGACGAGCAGCCAGGTGCTGCCGTCGCCGTCGAGATCCGCCGACCGCAACCCAACCCAGATGGCGACGGACGCGAGCCCGACCAAAACGACCTGAGCGCGGTACCACGCAGCGTGCGGGCCGGCGCCGTAGTCGCTGACCGGGTCATGCAACGGTGCCACGTCGGGCGCCACGCGATGAAGTTGGACCAGGCAGGCGACGGCCGCAACAAGCGCTACCAGCGCTGCAGCTGCCAAGACGGTTGCTGTCGTCCCCACGTCTTGCGATCCTACGCCAACGGCGACGAACGACGCTGCCGAACTTCGACAGGTGGGCCCCTAGGGTGACGCGCGGACGACGCATGCACCGAACGCACGACGAAAGAACGCACACGTTTCAGCGAGGTAACGACCTATGAGACCGGAATCGCACGCATCCGCTGCACCGACGGGACGGAACCCGGAGGACGCTTCGGCCGAAGGTGACGTTGTCCTTCGCGTTGATCACCTCACGAAGCGCTACGGCGACCACACGGTGGTCGATGACCTCACCTTCGTGGCGTCGCCCGGCCGGGTGACCGGATTTCTTGGGCCGAACGGCTCCGGCAAGTCCACGGCCATGAAGGTCATGCTCGATCTTGCCGCCGCCGACCAAGGGACGTGCACGATCGGCGGTCGCCGCTACCGCGATCTGGCGAACCCCGCCCGCACCGTTGGGGCGCTGCTCGAGTCCAACGCCTTTCACCCGGGCCGAAGCGGCCGCAACCATCTGATGTTTCTGGCCGATGCCACCGGTACCCCTCACTCGCGGGTGGACGAGATGCTCGAACAGGTCGGGCTCGCCCACGCAGCGAACCGACGAGCGGGCGCCTACTCGCTTGGCATGGGTCAGCGCCTCGGCCTTGCTGCTGCGCTCCTCGGTGAGCCGAAGGTGCTCATCCTCGACGAGCCGGGCAACGGGCTCGATCCCCAGGGCACCCGAACGCTGCGCGACCTGCTCCGTGCCCACGCCGCAGGTGGCGGGACGGTGCTGGTGTCGAGCCACCTGCTCGGGGAGGTCGAGCACCTGGTCGACGATGTCATCGTCATCAACGAGGGCCGATTGGTCGCCCAGGGTGCCCTCGCAGATCTACAGCAGCCGGCGTCGCTCGTCCGGGCCCGCGAGTCGGATCGACTCGCCGCAGTGCTCGAGGGCGAGGGCGCCACCACGTCGGCCCACGCAACCAACACGCTGGTCGTTCGCGGCATGCCGATCGACGAGATCGGCGACCGGGCCTTCACCAACGGCATCGCCCTGAACGAGCTGTCGCCACACGGGGAATCGCTCGAAGAGCTGTTTCTGGGTTGGACCTCCGACCTGACCACCGCCGAGGAGGGCCTCACGCCATGACCATGAGACGACTGGTTCGATCGGAGTTTCGCAAGCTCACCAGTACCAAGATGCCGTTGGCGTTCCTTGGGGTGCTGCTCGCCTTTGCGGTCATCAACGCGGTCATCGTCGTTGCCGGTACCGACATGGACGGTTCCAAAACCTTCATCTCGACCGCTGCCGACCAGCAATCGCTGGTTGCGTTCGCCGCCAACGGCTTCATCCTCGCCGCACTGTTCGGTGCGATCGCCGTCGCCCGCGAATACGGGCATCACACCGTCATTCCGATGTTTCTCGCCTCGCCCCGACGGCACCGGGCGGTCGGGGCGCAGCTCGGTGCGGTCGCAGTCGGCGGAGCCGTGCTGAGCGTCGTCGGCACGGCACTGACGATTGCCGCCGTTGCGTTGGCGTTGCCCACCACCGACTACGGCTTCCTCCTGTCGGCCGGCAACGTGCTGCGACTCCTCGGCGCCGCCGCGTTCGCCGGAGCGGCCGGTGCGGTATTCGGCGCCGGGTTTGGTTCGATCGTGCGCTCCGTTGGCGGGGCCGTCACCGGCACCACCATCGCGCTCATCATCGCCCCACCGCTGATCGTGCAGATGGCGAACGACACCGCATCCTGGATGCCCAACATCCTCGCAAACGTGCTCGCCGGCGCCGGAACCGACGTCAGCACACCGGCGGCTCTGGCGGCACTCGCCACCTGGGCGCTCGTCCCGGCGGCGATCGGTCTCGTCGCCGTCGAGCGGCGCGACGTCGTCTGAGGGGTAGGCGCTACCGCTTGGTCAGCGTGGCGAAGCTGGCCCGCCGCTGCAGGCGGGCAGGTGTGCGGCCCGGGCGGGGGTGGTGGAGGCGTGGATGCACATCCGCACCCAACGCCGATGGCCGCAAACACCAGCGTCACCAGGCCGATGCCAAATCGATGTGGTGACCTCGCAGGGTCTCCTTTGGTTGGGTGCGCAGGCACAGCGCCGGACTTTGACCGGCTTCCCGAGCCCCACGATCGTCTTCGGTTGGCCCCAGATCCAATCGGCGCACAAGTTGAAGGTGACGGCCCCGTATCGAAACCCAGGGCGTCGCAGGGTTTCTTCCTCGACCGAACGGGTAGTGGGTCTTCGTGACTGCCTTCCTGCTCATCGTGATCGTCCTGCTTCTATTCGGCGTCTTGGGCGCCGTCATCAAAGGTGTGCTCTGGCTCGCCCTCATCGGAGTGGCCGTGATCTTGGCGGCGTCCGCCTTCGGCTGGTTCCGAATGAAAGCGGCCAATTAGGCCCGAGGGTCCGCTCGTCAGCCAGCGAGAAGGGCCCCGAGGGTTCGCTCGGCTGCGGCGAGGGCTCCCTCGATGTGGCCCGGCGCGGTGGTGGCGGTCTCGGTCGACGTCCAGTGGAGCCGACCCGCCCAGCTCGGCGTGGTGAGGTGCGGCGATCCGTACAGGTCGTAGCGGTTGGTGTGTCCGAGGCGGGTTGGCGCAGTGAACGGTTGCCGGCCCCAGTCGACGGCCAGCACCTGAGCCGGTTCTGCGGCCTTCGGCCCGAACAGGGCGGTCAGCTGTCCGACGAACGCTTCGGCTGGATCCGCGAGCGGCGCCTGGGCGAACCCGAAAAGCACGGCGGGTGTGCCGTTCGGGCCGCTCATGTCGTGAACCTCACCGAACGGCTGGCCTGGGCCGAAGGCCGTTCCGGACAGCCCGAGTTGTCGCCAGAACGGCTCGGGATAGATGGCCACAGCCTTCGTAACGCCGCCCATCCACACCGGGATCGACGACGCCGCTTCGGCGACCGACGGCTCGAGATGGTCCGGGTCGATCATCCCGCTGTCCATGGCGAGCGACGGCGGGACGGCGATGATGACGGCGCCGGCGGTCCATGCTCCCCCGGAGGTGTGGACGGTGAGGTGAGCGGTGGCTCGCTCGACCCGCGTGACCGGGCAGTCGACCGTCACCGCGCCGGAGGGCAGTCGGCCCGCCAGTCCGTCGACGAGCGAGATGGCGCCGTTGGTGAACCGGTAGGACGGCGGCATAACCGGACGATCGATGCGTCGAACTTCCCCGTCGGCGGCGACGAGCGCGTCGCCGGTGGTCCACTGATCGTGAACCGGCAGCCCGAACTCGTCGACCAGGCGGGCGACCCGTTGCTCGCCGGGCCAAAACCAGGTGGGGCCCAGGTCGGCGTGCCCGCCGGGTACCTCAACCGACCGGATCCGGCCACCGAGCGACGGTCCGGCCTCGAACACCCGGACGGAGCGGCCTGCCCTGATCAGCCCGTCGGCGACGGCCAGGCCACTGATGCCCGCACCGACGACGACGACGTCAACGTCGCTCACCGGGCTGGCGGGCGGGGTGGAAGGTCGGCCATTGGGCAACACTGTCACCCCTCCAGCCGAAGTCGTTAGGTGGAACGGGCATCGGTGCATTTTGTTGACGCACGATGTCGAGAACCCGACGGCGGCTCCGTCATCAAGATGAGCGCGACCACCCCGGTCGCTCCACATCAAGGAGAACGACATGGCCAAGTACCTGCTGCTCAAGCATTACCGGGGAGCGCCGGCCCCGATCAACGACGTTGCGATGGATCGATGGTCACCCGACGAGGTGGATGCCCACGTTCAGTTCATGCACGACCTCAACTCGCGGTTGGAGACGACGGGCGAGTTCGTCGACGGCCAGGGCCTGTCGCCGGACGGGATGTGGGTTCGCTCCGATGGCGCGGGCAAGCCGCCCGTCACCGACGGGCCGTTCGCCGAGTCCAAGGACCTGATCGCCGGATGGTTGGTGATCGACGTCGAGAGTGAGGAGCGTGCCATCGAGATCGCCGGCGAGCTCTCCGCTGCGCCTGGTGCGGGCGGCGAGCCAATTCACGAATGGCTCGAGCTGCGAAAGTTCATGTCGGCCCCCTCGTCAGCGGACGTCTGACCACGCCGGTGGGTGTCGACACATCGCTGCTGCGCTCGTCAGTACCCAAGGTGCTGGCCGTCCTCGTCCGTCGCGGAGCCGACTTCGCGACGGCCGAGGACGCCGTGCAGGAGGCGCTGATCAAAGCGCTCGGAGCGTGGGAGCGGACCGAGCCCGACGACCTCACGGCCTGGCTGACCACCGTTGCGTGGCGGTCGTACCTCGACCTGGTGCGGTCGCAATCGGCCCGCAGCGACCGGGAACGTCGCGTGGCCACCGAACCGCAGCCGGGCGACGCGTCGGGTGCCGACGACACGCTGGCCCTCTACTTTCTGTGCGCTCACCCGGTGCTGTCGCCGGCGTCGGCGGTTGCGCTGACGCTTCGTGCGGTCGGGGGCTGACCACCCGCCAGATCGCCGAGGCGTACCTGGTGCCGGAGGCGACGATGGCTCAACGCATCAGCCGGGCCAAGACCAAGGTGTCCGGCGTCAGCCTCGACCAGCCCGGCGATCTCGTCGCCGTGATGCACGTGTTGTACCTGATGTTCAACGAGGGCTACTCCGGCGACGTCGACCTGGCGGCCGAGGCCATTTCGCTGGCGTTGCGGTTGACCCGCGTCGTCGACGACCCCGAGGTGGCCGGGCTGGCGTCCCTGATGCTGTTGCACCATGCCCGGCGACCGGCCCGAACCCGCGCCGACGGCAGCCTGGTGCCGCTGGCCGAACAGGACCGCAGCCTGTGGGACGTCGGGGTGATCACCGAAGGTGTGACGCTGTTGCAGCGGGCGCTCGCCGAGAACCGGCTTGGGCCCTACCAGGCCCAGGCTGCAATCGCGGCGCTGCACGCCGACGCGCCAAGCGTCGAGGAGACCGACTGGATCCAGATCGTCGAGTGGTACGACGAGCTGCTCGGGCTCACCGACACACCCGTCGTGCGGCTCAACCGGGCGGTGGTGGTGTGCGAGGCCGACGGAGCGCCTTCGGGCCTGACGGCGCTGGCGGAGGTCGCCGAGGGCGTGCCCCGACGCAGCGCGGTGGCGGCCTATCTGCACGAATGCAACGGAGCCCTCCCGACCGCTGCTGAGTTGTATGCCGAAGCGGCGCGCCAGGGGACCAGCGTGCCGGAGCGTCAGCATCTGACCAGGCAGGCCGCCCGGGTCAACCAGCTCCTGCGCGGCCGGTGACTACCCCGGACACGGCCCGGTGGTGACGGCTGGGCCGTAGCCTGTGGTGATGGCAAACGTGCCGCAGTCGTCGTCGAGCCATCCGGCCACGTGGAAGTTTGGCTACCCGATCTACCACGCCGAGACCCGGGACCAGGTGCGTGCCTGGCTGGAGGAGAACCACGCCGCCGAGAAGGGTGTCTGGCTGTGTTCGTGGCGGACGCCGACAGCGGGACCCCGGTGCCCGTCCCCCGAAATCAACGAGGAGGCCATCTGTTTCGGATGGATCGACTCGACGGTCAACACGCTTGACGATGACCGCGGGCTCAAGCTGCTGACCCCGCGCCGGGCGAAGAGTTCCTGGACCCGGCTGAACCGTCGGCGGGTGGCGGAGATGGAAGCGGCCGGGCTGATGACCGAGGCCGGTCGCCGGGCGGTTCGGGTGGCTCGGGACAACGGCTGGTGGACGATCTACGACCAGGTGGAGGATCTGATCGAGCCGGACCAGTTGCGTGTGGCGCTCGATGCCAATCCGTGCGCCCGGCTCGCGTGGGACGGATTTCCCCCCAGCGCCCGCAAGATGATGCTGTGGTCGGTGGTCAGCGCCGCTCAGGACTCGACGCGCCGGCGACGGATCGCAACGATCGTCGCCAAGGCCGAACTGGGCCAGCGCGTCTGAGCCTCTGGCGGCGCCGACGTCCGCAACGTCCGGTTCACCATCCGCCGTTCGCCCCGCCCCGATCCGGCCCTGAGCGACGCTCCGAGTTACCGATGGGTGACGACCGGTTGCTGCGTCGCCCCACGGCGGTTGGTCGAGACGTGGTGTCCCCACACGACCAGGCCCGCCGCCACCGCATAGGTGACCGCCTGGATCACCCAGTAGATGGCGTCGATGCGGTCGTCGTGTCCGACGGCGATCGTCTGGACGACGAGCAATGCCGTCAGGAGGACCCCCATCGCCACGAGAGCGAGGTGCTTGTTGCGGATGAGGTAGCCGGCCGGAAAGCCGAGCAACAGTGCTGCAAGTTGAACCATGACGTGTCCTTTCAGTTGACGGGGAACTCGGTGGCCATGCCCATGGCCAGATGGAGCACGCCGTCGCTGCCGGGCAGGGCGCAGTACACGAGGTAGTTGCCCGGGTCCTGCTTCGGGCCGAGGTCGACCCACCCCTGATGGCCGGGGCTGATCGCCCCGAACCCGCCCACGGTCTCCAGCGGCGGAGGGCCGTTGAAGTCCTTGGCCCAGGCGACCGCGTCGGCGCTCGTTTTGTTCGGAGCGAGCCTGCCCACCCCCGCCTCGTGGGGCATGGACGGGTCGTCGTTGACCACCTTCCACACGCCGCTGCCGTCGAACCCCTTGGGCAGCGTGATCTTCATGCCCGGTCCGAGCTTGATCGTTCCCTTGGCGGTCGGCTCGGCGGCTCCCTCAGTCGGGGCACCCACCGTGGTCTCTGCGATGAGCATGTTCTGCTGCTCGTCGAAGTCGATCACGGTGTAGTTGCCGGGGTCGAGGTCGAAGGTGACCGCCTGCGATGCGCCGGCGTTCACCTGGGCGTTGCCGCCCTCGTAGGTGACCAGCGAGTCGAACTCGGCGTCGCTGGCCTGCTCGAGTTGCTTCACGCTGACCCCGTCGTTTCGGCGGAAGAAGGCCAGGTGGTGGCTGCGCTTGGTGCTCGGCGAGGCGTCGAGTTGCACGTCGACCAGGCCGCCCGGCATCTGAGCGGGCATGTCGATTGCCGTGTCGCTCAGCCTGATCTCGCTCTTCGGCCTGGCCACGGTCGCTTCGGCCTCCGCCTGCGGGGGGCTGTCCTGGTCGCCGCACGCTGCGACGCCGGTGAGCAGGAGCACACCGGCGAGGGCGGCGCCGCACCGAGAGGCGCGACGGATCTTGGTTGGTTGTTGATGGCTGCGTTGCTTGAGTTGATTGTTCATGATCCGAGTGGACCTCGGTGGCGATCACGCCGTCATGGGCGACCGGTGCCGATCACCCGTGAGATCTGCACGACCGCGTCGTGACCCTTTCCCATGACATCGGGCTCGCCCGGTGCGACGATGACGACATGACCATTGACGGCCAGCCGGCCGTACAAGCTTCGCTGCGTGACGGAGAAGCTCCGCTGCGTGATGGAGTAGCTCCGCTGCGCAGGCCGCTCGCGTCGTTGCCGTGGCCGTGGGTCCTGACCCTTGCGGTCACGGCTGTGTGCGCGTTGGCCACCATCCCGCTGGCGGTCGTGACCGTCCAACAGGGGACGGATCAGATCGTGGGCGAATGGATCTTCGTCACGTTCACGCCCGGTTTCGCCGTGGCCGGGTGGTGGCTGCTGAGCCGCCGACCCGGCATGTGGATCGGCCGGCTGTACCTGATCGCAGGCCTATCGACGGCGATCACCGGGATGGCCGCCGGGATCGCCGGAGTGGCCTACCCGGACCATGCAGCGCTGGTGGCCTGGTCGATGTGGGTGGTGTCGTGGCTGTGGCTGGTGCACGACTCCGTGATCACCGTCGTGGTCGTGCTGTTCCCCCGTCGGGTGCCCCGCGGCCGGCTGGATCGGGTGCTGATCGGGATCGTCGCGGTCTCGACGGGCGTCTCGATGGTGGCGGCGGCGTTGCGGCCCGGGCTGATCGTGACCACGCCGGACAATCCCGACGGCGCCCCGGTGCACACGTTGAACCCGGCCGGCGTCCCCGGGCTGAGGGGCATCGTCGACTCGGTCGGCGGCGCCTACCTGGCCCTGACGTTGGTGCTGAACCTGGTGATTCTTGGCCTGATCGCCACCCGTTGGTGGAGGGCCTCGGGCGTCGAGCGGCGGCAGTACCGCTGGGTGTTCCTGCTGTCGATCGGGAGCTCGCTGGTGGCACCACTGGTTGTCGTGTTCCCGGTGTGGATCGGCCCGTTCGTCGCCGTGGGCACAACCTTCGCGTTCCAGATGTTCCTGGTGGTGGCCATCCTGAAGTGGGACGTCTACGAGGCAGGGGTGGTGCTGCGGCGATCGGCGCTGGCCGCAGCTCTGCTGGCCGTCGCACTGGGGGTGTACGGCGCGGTGGTGGTGGTGACGGCCGTTGCCGTCGGTGGGTTCGGGCCGCTGCCGGCGACGGTGGGGGCGATGGTGGCCGTCTTTGCCTTCGGACCGCTGTCGTTGGTGGTCCGGCGCCGGGTCAACCGGCTCTTCTACGGGCGGCGTGACGACCCGTACTCGGTGCTGGCATCGGTCGGCCGCGGACAGGCGGAGGCCTCCGACGTCGATGACGCCCTCGACCGCCTGCTCGCATCGATCTGCGCCGAGCTTCGGCTGCCGGGCGCCGCATTGAGGGCCGACGACGGCGATGTGCTCGCTCAGGTCGG
>Ga0073899_10001424_pt1 | contig 21911 bp, 21 predicted proteins | sample KloWWTmetaKNB5Ph_FD_88975 | JGI IMG/M metagenome (GOLD analysis project Ga0073899, IMG submission 88975) | Active sludge microbial communities from Klosterneuburg, Austria, studying microevolution and ecology of nitrifiers - Klosterneuburg... | ecosystem: Engineered > WWTP > Aerobic digester >... | reverse complement strand
GCGCTGGGAGGGCGTGCCGCCGGGACGCATCAGCGCCAATTCACCCGAGTTCCTGATGCGCATGGTGCTGGCCGGCGCGGGCATTGCCGCGGTGCCCAACTACTTTGCCCTGCCCCACGTGCGCCAAGGCGTGCTGCAGCGCGTGCTGGCCGACTGGCAGCTACCCAGCCACACCGCATCCGCCGTCTTCCCTGGTCGCAAACTCATGCCCGCCAAGACCCGCGTCTTCATCGACATGCTGCAAGCCGCGCTGGGCGGCAATGACGTGCCGTGAGCCGGGTTCACCGCGCACAGCCACTCGCTCAGTCTTGTGACGGCGCGAAGAACACATCCAGGGTAGGGAACTGCGCGCGTCCCCGCAGGCAGTCCCACAGGTAAATGGCAAAGCCCGGGTCGCCGGTCCACAGCGAATAGCGATGCTGGCCGAAGCGCAAGGCGTCCGCACCGGTCTGCGCCATGCCATGCATGGCAAACGCCCGCGCCCGTTGCAGCCAGCGTTGGTCGCCGGTGCGCTGGTACAGCTTGAGGAAGGCGTAGCCATTGCCCCCGGTGCCGTGGCACAGGTTGGAGCCCTTCAGCAAGGGGCCGGCGGCCCAGACGGTCTCACCGGCCTGAATCAGCAAGGCATCGAGCTCGCGGCCGGGGATATCGGCCAGGCAGATGATGAAACCCGGCGCGCCGTGGCAGAACTGCATCAGGTAGCGCGGCTGGGCACCCTCGGGCGGGATCAGCCAGGCCGGCCAATTGACCTGATCACCCTCGCGGCGGGCACTGCGGGCAATGGTGTTGACGATGCACGGCTGCCACGCCGCCCACTCCGAGGCGGGCATCAGGTGCCGGCCACCAATCAGCGGCGAGGCGGTGGCGACGAAACCATGCACCGCATCCAAATAGCTGCAATGCTTGCCATACAGATCCTGCGTCCAGTAATGGCACTGGTGCTCGGCCGACCAGACCAACTGCGACCACAGGGTGCGCGCGGTCTTGAGAAACAGCGCCGCCCAGCGTGCGTCGCCGCTGGCGCGGTGCATCGTCAGCGCCGCCAGCAGCGTGCCCGGCGCGCCCCACATCAGCTCACGGGCCGGGTGCGCCAGGTTGCCCTCGATCAGCGCGGCCAGCGCATCGCGGTGTTGCGGCGCATCTGGCTGCGCGGCACAGGCCATCAAGGCAAAGGGCGTGTCGCCCATCAGGTACGAGCCGGCCGACGCGGCCGCATCGGCCCCGAGCCAGGCACGATTGCGCTGTTGAATGCCGTCCAGATGCGGCAGGTAGTTGCGCTGCAAGGTCACCGCACCCAGATCCTGCAAATAGTGCAGCGCCCAGACCACCCCGCACGCGCCAAAGTAGAGCGGCGCAAAGGGCTGGTCCGCAGGGTCCTGGGCCTCCAGATCCATGGGGTGCGGCGGCCACAGCCCCTCGGGCGTGAAGCGCGCCTCGGCATCGTCGACAATCTGCGCAATCGCTTGCCTGACCGCGGCCTCGTCCCAGGCGATGGCTTGCAGAGGTTCATGGCGGGCAGGGTCGAAGAGCATGGTCTATTTGCGGCAAGGCGACTTGCCTTATGAAGGTGTGGAGCGTGCTGCGTGCCATTGTGTGGCAGGACGGGGGCGGCGTCTCGCGATGCGGGACCTTGCGGCCTTGGACCAGGTTGCCTGAGCTGCGCTCCCCGGCTTTGACCCAACTTTCAACCATGCATGAACAGCAACAACCCCTGTGCGGTACAACTGGCCGCATGCTAACCCCGAAAGAAAGGCACCCCTTGCGCCCCGTCTGGCTCACCGGCATTGCAGCACTGGCTCTGTTCGCGGGCATTGCCTGGTACCTGGCACCGCTGGAGCCCAACGTCCTGGCCTTGCAGTTGAGCTTCAGCCCACGGGCCTTTGCCACGGTGGTGCATGCGTGGTCGCCCGAGCAGTTGGCCCGTTTTCGCTGGCACCTGCTGCCTGACTTTGCGCTGCTGGGGTGTTACGGCGCGTTTGGCTATCTGCTGGTCTCACGCTCCGCGTTGTTCGCCCACCTGCGGCCGGCGCTGCGCGGGGCGGCGCTGTGGTCGCTGCCGCTGGCGGCGGCATTCGACGCGGCGGAAAATGTGTTGCACTGGTGGCTTACCGCGACGCCACGCTTTGGCGTGGTGCTGGCCTACCTCGCGTCGGGCACTTGTGCGGCGCTCAAGTGGCTGCTGTTGCTGGGCTTCGCGTTGGCAGTGGTGCTTGCGCTGGCGCGCGCGGCCGCGCCCCCCGGGCCTGACGCTGGCAAGTAGCTTGCGTGCCGGGCGCGCCGGTTTGCGCGGGTGCGGGCGGCGCTGGCGGGCTCAGCGCTGTGCGGCCAGCTTTGCGATGGCCTCGGTGGAGGCAAGCCGCATCACGTAACCCAGCTTGAGAACACCGGCCGACACCGGGATGGCCAGATGGGCCGCGATCTGCGTGCCCAGGCCGAAATGCTGGGCGTAGGGGTAGGCCACCAGAAAGGTCCCGATCAGCGCCAGGCTGGACCCCGCCAGCGCCGAATTGGCCAAGCGCAGATAGCGCTGCGGCAGTGGCAAGCTTTGAGTGGATTGCATGATGGTCAATGCAGTGAATTAAACATGCACGCAGAATACCTGTTTACGAATTTCCGTGCATCAACCAGCTCGCCTTCAGGGTCTTGCTGACGTGGCTCGGCAGCGGTTCAGGCGCCCAAGGGCCGACGCCGGCTGCTGGTCTATAGTGGCAGCCACCTCGCACACGCGCGGATTCACGGGACATTGATGGACGCCTTTCCTCACCTGCAGTCGGCCCGGCTTGAACTACGGGAGATCGTGCCCGCGGACGCGCCGGCGCTGTTCGCGATTCACGGCGATGTGGATGCCATGCGCTGGTTTGGCGCCGATCCCCTGTCCGACATCACGCAAGCCGAGAAGCTGGTCGAGACCTTTACCAGTTGGCGCAAGACCGCCAACCCCGGCACGCGCTGGGGCATCGTCGAGCGCGGCGGGGGCCAACTGCTCGGGACCTGCGGCCTGTTCAAGTGGAACCGGTCCTGGAAGAGTTGCACCTTGGGCTACGAGCTGGGCCGGAGTGCGTGGGGCAAGGGCCTCATGCACGAGGCACTGTCCAGCGTGCTGGCGTGGGGCTTCGAGCACATGGCGCTGAACCGCATCGAAGCGCAGATACACCCCGAGAACGAGGCATCGATCAGGCTCGCAACGCGCTTGGGCTTCGTGCCCGAGGGTCGCCTGCGACAAGCCGGCTTCTGGCTTGGAGCGCACCGCGATCTGATCCAGTTCTCGCTGTTGCGCGCCGAGTACCTGAGCGCGCTCAACCCATCAGCGCAAGTTCAACCCACCAGTTGAGGCCTCGAACGCGCCCACGCACGCGAGGCGTCGCAGTCGTGAGGCGTCGCAGTCGTCCTGCGGGCAGGACCGGCGCCCGCCGGGCCGTCAGGCCAACAGCTTGCGGCACTCGCCAAAGGCCAGCACATCGCGCGGCCACTGCCCGCCCCGGCTGACCTGGCGCACGCCCTGGGCGATCAGGGTGGCGGCGCGGATCACGCCGGCGTGGGTGATCCAGACCTGATCGCCAGAGGACTGGACACAGTCGTCCCAGATCGAGGCGACGCGCTGCATCAGTGCATCCACGGTTTCGACGCCGCCAAAGGCATGGCTGCCAAACTCGGCCATCCACTGGTCGAAGGCGGCGCGCGGAATAGCATCCCAGCGCTGCCCTTCCCAGCAGCCAAAGTTCATCTCCACCAGCCGCGCATCCCGCGCATAGGTCAAATCGGGCCGCAAGGCGCACAGCTGCTGCGCCAATTGCTCGCATCTTTGTAGCGGCGATGTCAACAGGGATGCGCCTTGTGGCAGCGTGTCCACCAGCGCGCTGGCGGCGCGCCGGGTGTCAGCCGGGTCGGCGGCCAGGTCCGTCATGCCGTAGCACACGCCCGCCGCCACCAGCGGTTGCGCATGGCGCACCAACCACAAGCGGACCGACGAAGCTTCGGGCGGTGGGCTCATAGCGTTACCGCCAGCCCGAGGTAGAACGCCAGCTCGCAGACCTGCTGCGTGGCGCCCAGGCCGTCGCCGGTGAAGCCCTGCAGCCGGCGCCACAGCAGGCGGCCCATCCACAGCAGCGCCAGCAGGGACGCCAGCACCGGCGCCCACCAGGCCACGCCCTCGGTGAGCCACAGCACCAGTGCGGCGGTCGCCACAAACCAGGCCAACGCCACCAGCAGGCTGACGTTGCTGATCTGGTCCGCCAGCGGTTTGGACTTGGAGCCCGCCGCATCGCCGACGTGCGGCATGCAGCGGATCAGCAGCAGCGGCCAGGTACGCGAGCACACGTGGGCGGCAAACAGCGCCACTGCCATCAGCCCACCGTCCACCGAGCCCAGCAGCGCCAGCAGCGCCACCTTGCTCAGCAGCGCCAGCACCAGCGCCATCGCGCCAAACGCGCCGACGCGCGAGTCCTTCATGATCTCCAGCGCACGCGCGCGCTCGCTGCTGCCGCCCAGGCCATCGGCCACGTCGGCCAGGCCATCCTCGTGAAAGCCGCCGGTGATGAGCACGCTCAAACCCGTGCCCAGGGCGGCGGCCACCAGCACCGCAAACGGGCTGGCCGGCAGCGCGTGCAACAGCACCAGCGTGAAACACGCCACCACGGCACCCACCAGCACACCGACACCGGGAAAGTGCGCGGCACTGGCGCGCAGCAGCGCCGGGCTGAAGCCGACCCAGTGCGCCAGCCGCCCGGTCACCGGGATGCGGGTGAAGAACTGCACCGCCAGCAGGTAGTGGCGCAGCAGGTTCATGGCTTGACGGCTTCGGTCCGCGATTTCTCGGACACGCCGGCCGACTCGAAGCTGGCCATCTCGCGCAGGATGGCGCAGGCCGACTGCAGCAGCGGCCAGGCCAGCGCGCCGCCCGAGCCTTCGCCCAGGCGCAGCCCCAGGTCCAGCAGCGCCTGCACGCCCAGGTGCTGCAGCATGAACTCATGCCCGCGCTCACCCGAGCGGTGCGCAAACACGCAACGCTGCAACACCAGCGGTTGCAGCGCGTGCGCCACCAGCACGGCCGAGCTGGCGATGAAGCCGTCCACCACCACCACCCGGCGCTCATGCGCGGCCTGCAGCACCGCCCCCACCATGGTGGCAATCTCCAGCCCGCCCAGGGCCGCCAGCGCGTCCAGCGGCGCCGTGGCATCGGCGTGGCGTTGCAGCACCTCACGCAGTACCGCCGTCTTGCGCTGCACCGCCGGTGCATCCAGCCCGGTGCCGGCGCCGGTGCACAGGGCAATGTCCAGTCCGGCCAGGCGCGCGAGCAGCAGCGAGGCCGCCGAGGTGTTGCCAATGCCCATCTCGCCCAGCAGCAAGGCGTTGCCCGGCAAGGCGCTGACCAGCGCCTGCCCGTTGGCCAGCGCCTGCGCGCATTGCGCCGCCGTCATGGCCGGCTGCACCGAGGAGTCGGCCGTGCCCGCTGCCACCTTGCGCACCTGCAGGCCGGGCCGCGTGGCACCGGCCGGCAGGCCGGCCAGAAAGTCGTGCTTGACGCCGCAGTCCACCACCGTCAGGGCCAGTCCGTGCTGGCGCGCCAGCACGCTGACGGCGGCGCCGCCGGCCAGGAAGTTCTCCACCATCTGCCAGGTGACGTCGCTCGGAAAGGCCGACACGCCGCGCGCCGTCAACCCATGGTCGCCGGCAAACACCACCATTTGCGGCTGCGCCAGGGCCGGCGTGGCGCTGCCCAGAATCTGGCCCAGCTTCAGGGCCAGCTCTTCCAGGCGCCCGAGCGAGCCCAGCGGCTTGGTCTTGTTGTCGAGCTTGTGCTGCAGCGCCTGGGTGAGGGCGTCGTCACGGATGTCGGCCAGGGTCGGGATCGCGGTGCGGTTCATGCAAGTCTTTCAGGTTGATTCAGGAGGAGCAGCGGCAATCAGCCCGGCCAGCACGCCGGGCTCGAAGTGCCGCTCGATGTAGTCGGCCAGGCCGTCAAACACGGTGTCCAGCGTGGGCACGCTGGCACCAAACAGGGCGTGCAAGACGGCCGGGTCTTCAAACAGGCCGTGCAGGTAGACACCCATCACATGGCCTGCCGCGTTGCGCCAACCCAGGCCATCGGGCAACACCGCGCGGGCCACATCACCCGCCGCCGCCATGGCCGGATGCTGGGCGGTCTGCCCATGGTGAATTTCGTAGCCGCTGACCGGTACGCCCGCCAAGGCAGCCCAGGGATTAGCTTGTGCGCCGACCAAGTGTCCGGCCCGAGCCCCGCACGTGCCACCCGCCATGTCCAATGCAAAACAGGTCTGGGTGTGGCGCACGGTCTTGTCGATGTCAAACACCGTCACCAGCGGCAACAGGCCCAGACCCGGCGCATTGCCGTCTATGCCGTGTGTGTCGATCAACGCCTCGCCCAGCATCTGCAGGCCGCCGCAAATGCCCAGCACGGCACCACCCCGCCCGGCGTGCCGCGCGATGGCCAGGTCCAGCCCCTGCTGGCGCAGCCAGGCCAGGTCGCCACTGGTGTGCTTGGAGCCGGGCAGGATGATCCAGTCGGTGGCCACCAGACCGGCAAGCTGCGTCGGACTGCGCACCCACTGCAGACGCAGGCCCGGCACGTTCTTGAGCGGCTGAAACTCGTCGAGGTTGCTCAAGTGCGGGTAGGCGATGACGGCCACCGTCTTGGTGACCAGCCCGGCCGAGATACTGCGGTCGTCGAAGACGCCGTCCTCTTCCGGCAGGCCATGGTGCCACCACATCGGCAGCGTGGCCACGGTGGGCACGCCGGTGCGCTGCGCCAGCAGCTGCGGCGCCGGCGCCAGCAGGGCCGCGTCGCCTCGAAACTTGTTCAGCACAAAGCCCTTGAGCAGGGCGCGCTCGCGCTCGGGCAGCAGCGCCCAGGTGCCGTACAGGTGCGCGAACGCGCCGCCGCGGTCGATATCGGTCACCAGCAGACAAGCCGCCCTGGCATGCAGCGCCACGCGCATGTTGACGATGTCGCAGTCATGCAAATTGATTTCAGCGGGTGAGCCGGCGCCCTCGATCACCACCACATCGTTTTCGGCGATCAACTCATCCAAGGCCCGCGCAATCACCGGCCAGACGCGCTCGCTGCGCCCGCGCCAGTCCACCACCGACAACTCCGCGCTGACCCGGCCCATCAGCACCACCTGGCTGTGCGTGTCGCGCTCGGGCTTGAGCAGCAAGGGGTTCATGCGCACATCGGGCACTGCGCGGGCAGCGAGGGCTTGGAAATACTGCGCTGAGCCGATCTCGCCGCCGCTGCAAGCACAATCTTCCGACGGGCCGCCCCTAGGAAGATTAGCCCCCTCGGGGGGCAGCGCAGTACACGCAGTGACAAGCGTGGGGGCAACCACTCGGGCGTTGTTGCTCATGTTCTGCGCCTTGAAGGGCGCGACCTTGAGGCCCTGACGCGCGTAGTGGCGGCACAAGGCCGTGGTGAGCCAGCTCTTGCCGGCACCGCTGGTGGTGCCCAGCACCATCACGCAATGGGCGGTCACAGTGACAGGCCTCGCGTTCGCATCAGTTGATGGCGCGCGCGGGTTTCATTCCCAGGCGCTGCAGCAGGGCCATGTCGGCGTCCACATCCGGGTTGGGCGTGGTCAGCAGCTTCTCGCCGTAGAAGATGGAGTTGGCACCGGCCACGAAGCACAGCGCCTGCACCGCGTCCCCCATGCTCTGGCGCCCGGCCGACAGGCGCACGCGCGCCGTGGGCATGGTGATGCGCGCCACCGCGATGGTGCGCACGAACTCCAGCGGGTCCAGGTCCGGCTGCTCGGCCAGCGGCGTGCCCGCCACCTTGACCAGGTGATTGATCGGCACCGACTCCGGGTAGGGCGCCAGATTGGCCAGCTCGGCGATCAGGCCGGCGCGCTGCAGACGCGATTCGCCCATGCCGACGATGCCACCACAGCACACGCTGATGCCGGCATTGCGCACGCGCACCAGCGTGTCCAGCCGGTCCTGAAAATCACGCGTGCTGATGATCTCGCCATAGAAGTCCGGCGCGGTGTCCAGGTTGTGGTTGTAATAGTCCAGCCCGGCCTCGCGCAGTACTTCGGCGTGGCCCTCATCGAGCATGCCCAGGGTGCAGCAGGCCTCCAGCCCGGTGTCCTTCACGGCCCGCACCAGCTCGGCCACTGCCGCCACGTCTCGGTCCTTGGGCGCGCGCCAGGCCGCGCCCATGCAAAAGCGCGTGGCGCCGGCCGTCTTGGCGCGCTCGGCGGCCTCTCGCACCTGGTCGACGGCCATCAGCTTGCCGGCCTCGACACCGGTGTCGAAGTGCACCGACTGCGGGCAATAGCCGCAGTCCTCCGGGCAGCCGCCGGTCTTGACCGACAGCAGCGTGGCCAGTTCCACCTGGTTGGGGTCGAAGTGCGCGCGGTGCACCGTCTGCGCCTGAAACATCAGCTCGGAGAACGGCAGCTCCAGCAAGGCCTGCACCTCGGCCACGGTCCACACGCGCTGCGCCACGGCGTGCCTGGCAACCGGCGATGAGCGCGGCGGGTGAAACTGCAGCGGCTGGGCGGCAGCGCCGGCGCCGGCGGGGGTGCGGGTGTGGGTGGTCGGGGTAGCCTGAGCGGCTTGCGCGGAGTGGGACATGCTTGTGTTCCTCGGTATGACTGTGCGAAAAATCGGCAGTGCGCGGGTGCCGCACTAGCCGCTGCGGGCGGCCCGCACGAGCTGTGGCCGGAATCCGCCGCTGGGCTGCGTGGCGTTGGGCAGGGCAACCCATTGCGAGGCCAGTTGATGAATCGTGATGCGGTGCTCGAACACCGCCTCCAGCGCGCGGTGCGTGGCGGCCTCGGAGCAGCCGCCCTGGTGCGTGACGCGACCCTGGTCCATGATCAGCATTTGCTGCGCGTGCAGCGCCATGGAGATCTCGTGCAGCACGCTCACCACGGTCTTGCCCTGCGCCACCAGCTCGCGCACCATCTGCAGCCAGTCGGCCTGGTGCGGTGGGTCCAGATTGGCCAGCGGCTCGTCCATCAGCAGCACCTGCGCCTGCACCGCCAGCGCCCGCGCCAGCAGCACGCGCTGGCGCTCGCCACCCGACAGTTGTCCCAAGGTGCGACCACGCCAGTCCCAGGCCTGCGTGGCCTTGAGCGACTGCTCCACCGCCGCGTGATCCTGCGCGCTGGGCGCAGCCAGCCAGGCCTGGTGCGGCAGGCGCCCGAGCATCACCACGTCGAGCACGGTCAGGTCGTCGCCACTGGCCTCGCCCTGCCCCAGCCACGCCATCTGCTGGGCGCGCACACGGCCCGGCAAGGTGCCCAGCGCCTGGCCCAACAGGGTGACGCTGCCGCTGTGCGGCAGCAAGCCGGCCAGCACCTTGAGCAGGGTCGACTTGCCAGCGCCGTTGGGCCCCACGATGCTGGTCCAGCAGGCCGCCGCCAGATTCACGTGAATGCCGTGCAGTACCTGCACATGGCCAAGGCTGGCCCTGACGTCATGGGCCTGGATAGCTATTGAATCGATAGCACGTTGACTCATCAGACAGTCCCCCGGGTCGGCATGGTGGGGCCACGGTGCATCAGCCACAGCAGGTAGCCGCCGCCCAGCACGGCGGTCAGCACGCCGACCGGCAGCTCCTGCGGCGCAATCAGCCAGCGCGCCAGGATGTCGGCCGCCATCAGCAGCACGCCGCCCATCAGGCTCGACAGCAGAATCAGGTTGCCATGCGTGGTCTTGGCCACCGAGCGCACCAGGTGCGGCGCGGCCAGGCCGACAAAGGCGATCAGCCCGGTCTGCGCCACCGCCGTGCCGGTGGCCAACGCCAGCACCGCAATCAGGGCCGCGCGCAGTTGCGGCAGCGGCAGGCCCAGGCTGATGGCGGTGGCCTCGCCCAGCGACAGACCGTCGAGCACCGGGCTGAGCATCCAGGCCGCCAGCATGCACAGCAGCCATACCAGCGCCATCAGCAGGCAGGCGCTCCAGCCGACAAAGCCGGTGCTGCCCAACATGAATGCCTGCATGGCCTGCATCACATCGGGCACCACCTGCATGGTCAGCGACACCAACGCGCCCAGCACCACGCCAACAATGACCCCGGCCAGCAGCAGCCGCAGCGTGTGCTGCACGCCGCGCGCCAGGATCAGCGTGAGCAGCACAGCGCCCACCGCGCCCAGGAAAGCCGCGCCGGTCAGCCCCAGCCGCACCAGCCAATGCGTGGCAAACGGCGATGCGCCAAACAGCGCCAGTGCCAGCGCCACGCCCAGCGAGGAGCCGGAGGCACTGCCCAGCAGGTAGGGGTCGGCCAGCGGGTTGCGAAACAGGCCCTGCGCCACCGCGCCGGCCAGCCCCAGCAGCGCTCCGGCGCCCCAGGCGCCCAGCGTGCGCGGCAGGCGGATGTCCCACACGATCTGCGCCGCCGTCGGATCACGCCAGACCTGCGTCAGGCTCTCCAGGCCGGAGCTGCCAACGCCGGTGCCCAAGAGCGCCAGCAGCACGCTGGCCGCCAGCAGGCCGCCGCCCAGCGCGACGACAACGCGCATCAGGTTGGCTCGAACTTGTGGCATGGCGTTCAACCCAGACGGTCCGACAGGCAACGCGCCATGATGCGCGCGCCCTCGGCCATGCGCGGGCCCGGACGCACCAGCGTGTCGGACTGCTCGGCGCTGAAGATGCACACACGCTTGGTCTGCATCGCGCGCATCCCGGCCCAACCGGGACGGGCGTCCATGCCGGTGAAGTTGCGGTCGCCCACCATGATCACGTCCGGGTTGGCGCGCACCACGAACTCGGGGTTCAGTTTGGGAAACGGACCCAGCGCCGCGGGCACGATGTTGCGCACCTGCAGCCGGCTCAGCGTCTCGCCGATGAAGGAGGCCTCGCCCGCCGCATAGGGGCCGGAGTTCACTTCGAAGTACACGCGCGCGCCACGCGCCTTGGGCGGCAGCGATTGCGCGGCGGCGCGCACGCTGGCGTCGATGACGCGCCAGACCTGCTGCGCGTCGTTCACCTGCAGCAGCTCGCCCACCCGGTCGAGCACGCGGCGCACGTCGGCGTGGCTCATGGGTTCGAGCGCCAGCACCTTGATGCCCATCGATTGCAGCCGCTCGGCGCCGCGCGCCGAAGTGGCCATCAGCACCACGTCGGGCTTGAGCGCCACGATGGCCTCGATGTTGGGATCGATGCCGCCGCCCACCTGCGGCAGGCTGCGCACGCTGTCGGGAAAATTGGAGTAGCGGTCCACGCCGACCAGGCGCTGGCACTGCCCCAGCGCGCACACGGTCTCGGTCAGCGAGGGCAGCACGCTGACGATGCGCTGCGGGCTGCGCTCGAACTGAACCGCCACGCCACGGTCGTCCACCACCTGCAGCGCCAGCGCGCCAGCGGCGCCGCCCAGCGCCGCCGTGGCGAGCACCGCGCGCAGCCACCGCTTCATGATCGCCTCCATGAGGGCTCCTTCAAAATCATTGGCAAGCCGGCGGCCATCAGGGTCACGCGTTCACACACGGCGGCCACCGCCTGGTTGAGCTGCCCCAGCGCATCGACAAAACCCCGTACTTCGGTGCCCAAGGGAATCACCCCCAGGCCGATCTCGTTGCTCACCAGTACCACCGGGCCGGGCGCGGCCCGCAGCGCGTCGACCAGGGCGGCCGCGCGCGCGGCCGCCTCGGGCGCGGCGCTGGCGCCCGGCCCGGGGCCGGCTGGCATGAGCTGGTTGGTCAGCCACAGCGTCAGGCAATCCACCAGCACCAGTGTCTCGGCGCGGCTGTGGCGCAGGATAGCCTCGGCCAGCGCCAGCGGCTCCTCCACGGTGGCCAGGCGCGCCAGCCGCGCGGCGCGATCGGCCTGGTGGCGCGCGATGCGCTGGCGCATCTCGTCGTCGCCGGCCTGGGCCGTGGCCAGCAGCACCGCGTGGTGCGTTCTGGAGGCCTTCAGCCATGCTTGCGCCAGCGTCTCCGCCCGACGCGACTTGCCGCTTTTCTGGCCACCCAGAATCAGCTCGGTGCGGGCGACTTTGGGTGCGACTGCGGTCATGGCGTGAACTCCCTGCTCGGCGCGCCGCGGCCTAGAACTTGAAGCGCAACGCGGCGGTGAAGGAGCGACCCGCTTCCGGGTAGATGCCCTCGGTCACGCCGGCCACGCAGCGGTAGGCCTGCGTGTAGTACTTGCTGTCGAACAGGTTGCCGATGCCCAGCGACAGTTCGGCCCGGCCCCACTGGTAGCCATAGCGCAGATCGGCCACCGAATAGCCGGGCATGCGGCAGGCGTTGTCGAAGTCCGGGCTTTGCGCCGCCACCCAATTCACGCCGCCGTTGAGCGTGTGTCCCGGCAGCATGCGCCACTCGGCCCGCAGCGCCAGTGTCTGGTGCGGCACCAGCGGCAGGTCGCGCCCCTTGTAGGCACCGTCGACAAAGCGCGCCTGGCGCAGCGCCGCGTTGAGCTGCAACTCGACGCTGGGACTCAGCGTATGCGCGGTCTGCAGCTCCAGGCCCTGGCGGCGCGTTGGATCGAAATTGACGTTGGCACCCAGCCCACCCCAGGCTATCGGGTTGGCGATGAGCGGGTCGTAGCCCAGCTCGTGGCGCAGTGCGCTGCGGTACCAGCGCAGCTCGGCGCGTCCGCTGGCGTACTTCCAGCGCGTGCCCAGTTCCAGGTCGCGCGCGGTCTGCGGCTGCAGCACCGCGCCAGGCACGGTGAAAGCCAGCTCATCGGCATTGGCCAGGCGAAAGCTCTGGCCGAGCCGGGCGTAGACCTGCCAGCCCTGGGCCAGTGGCTGGGTGAGCCCCAGCTCCCAGGCGTTCTCGCGGGTGTCGCGGCTCAGGCCGGAGCTGCTGTCGCTCTGGCGGACCGACTCGCTGCGCAGCCCAGCGGCCAGCCGCGTGCCTGCCACCAGCGTGAGATCGTCCTTAAGGTACACCGCATCGGACTTCTGCCTGGCCACCGAACCCCAGGCGCCCAGCACGGTGCGCGTCCACTCCGAGTGGTCCACCCCCAGCACCAGGGCGTTGTCGGCGCTGCCCAGCTTGGCCTGGTGTTTGGCGCGCGCCGCGAGGTTGCTGGCATCCACCTCGTATTTGAAGTTGGACACGCCCGCCGTCAGGCTGTCAAGCGCCTTGTGGCGCTGGCCGGCGTCAAGCGCCAGTTGCCAGGCGCCCAGATCGGCCTGCACGAACAGCGACTGCCGGTCGTTGCGGATGAACCCGCTGTCGTGCGGCGTGACGCTCTGGCGCGGGTTGGCTGCGACCTGCGCGGCGCTCAGCGGTCCGGGCAAACCGGTGTCCAGCGCGTCATTGGCCAGGCGCACACCGACGCGCAGCCAGTCATTGGCCCACTGACCGGTGAGGGAGACGCCGTCCTGGTCGGATTTGAAGTTGTCGCGGTGGTTGTCGGCGCGCCGCTTGTTGGCGGCCACGTCCGCGGAGAAATCGCCCGCCACCAGCGTGGCGCTGGCGCGCGCCTCGCGCAATCCGAAGCTGCCCGCAGCCACGTAGACCGATGCCGTGCTCTGGCGGGCGCTGCCGCGACCGGCCTTGGTGGTGATGACGATGGCGCCAGCGGTGGCACCCTCTCCATACAGCACGGCGGCGCTGCCACGAATCACTTCGATACGTTCGACCGACTCGATGTTGATGCCGGCCAGGCGCGTACCACCGAGGTCGGCCTCGTTGATCTTGATGCCGTCCACGATCACCGCCTGGTTGCTGCCGGCGGTGGCGCCAAAGCCGCGCAGGTCCAGACCGTAGTCGCCACCGCCATAGAGGTCGAGCCGGCCGGGCACGCCCAGCAGCTTGATGATGGCTTCGTTGACGGTGCTCACGCCGGCGCGTTCGATCTCGGCGGCAGTGATCACGCTCACGCCAAACGGCAGTGTGTCGGCCGCCTCGGCAAAGCGCGTGGACGACACCATCACTGGCGACAGCTGTGCCGAGGCAACTGCCGTTTGGGCGTTGACGTGATGCAGGGGGAAGACGCCAGCAAGGGTGGCGGCCAGGATGGTGCAGGGCACCGCGACGCGCGATGATGCGCCAGAAATACCAGTTTTCATATGCAGACAAGAACCCGGAAAATGCTCGGTCCGTCGTCCCCGACGGCACTTGAGCGTCACGGTCGCACGCCAGGCGTGCAACCACCGTGTTGGCCGGTATCCGGGCTGGTGGAGCAACTCCCATCGCCTTCCCAAGCGCGTGTTCAAAACGCTCAGTGGCTGTGATGGGAGCGAAGCTGTGAAGGTTCGTCCACTTACCGTTGCGGGGGCAGCGCAGGTTAGGTCCTTGGCTGCACACCGCCACTGGCACGGTGCGAGCCGCAGGCCCTCCTGCTTCCCGTTGAACTGCGGCATGTGAACCACACCGCGAGCACCAACGCCGTGATTTTACAGCCGCCGGCTGTCTCAAACCCTACAATGCTGGGTCTATGTCGAACCCACCCCAAATCGACCAAATCACGGACCGCGTGGAGCGCCTGCTGGTGCGTTACGCCGAGTTGCAGCGCACCAATGCCCTGCTCAGCGCGCAAGTGGAGAGCCTGACCCACGAGCGCGATTCGCTCAAGTCCCGGCTCAGTGCCGCGCGGGCCCGGGTCGATGCCTTGCTGGAGCGACTGCCGGACGCGAACACGGCCAATCCGCCGAAAGGTTCTGCATGAAACAACTCGAAGTTCAGATCATGGGGCAGAGCTATCTGCTGAGCTGCCCGGAAGGCGGCGATGCGCGACTGCTCGACGCGGTGGAGCGGGTCGACACCGCCATGTGCAAGATCCGCGATGGCGGCAAGGTGCGCGCGCGTGACCGCATTGCCGTGCTGGCCGCGCTCAACCTGGCCTTCGACCTGGCCGACCGCGGCCCCGGCGCCGCAGCATCCGCCGCGGCCGCCAGCGCGCCGGCGGCCGAGCGACAGGGCGCGCGCGACACAACGCCCAGCGCCGACGAGAGCCTGCTGCTGGACTCGCTGCTGGAGCGGCTCGACGAAGCGCTGGCCGACGACGGTCGCCTGCTTTGACAACGCCGCACACCGGGTGCCAGCCCTGGCAGCAAGACGGCCTCGGCGCGCACGCATCAGCAGCGTTTGTCAAGTTGATTTTTTCAACCGTGCCCACCGCGACTGCCCCCTACAATGGGCCGGTCTGCAGTGCCGTTGGGCTTTATATTTCCTTGAACCAATGCTCATAGAGCCCGGGCTTGGAACATTGCCTGGCGGGTGTAATCATCTCGCGTCAGATGAACCCGATGCCAACGCTGCCCTCGCCCACCTGAACCCCGGTTCAGGATGCCGGTCCGGTGGCACTTGCAGACACCCTCGCCGCCTGCCCTTGCCCGCGTCCGCCAGCCGCTTCCCCGCATGTCGTTTGAAATCTCGTTGATCATCGAGTTGGCCCTGCTCGGGCTGGCCACCGGCTTTCTGGCCGGTCTGCTCGGCATTGGCGGCGGCATGTTGCTGGTGCCGTTCATCACACTGATCATGTCGCAGCGCGGCGTGGCCAACGACCTGTCGATCAAGATGGCCATCGCCACCTCGATGGCCACCATCCTGTTCACCTCCATCTCCAGCGTGCGCGCCCATCACCTGCGCGGCGCCGTGCGCTGGGACCTGGTCAAGGGTCTGGCGCCGGGCATCGTGCTGGGCGCGGCGATTGCCAGCCTGGGCGTATTCGCGCTGCTCAAGGGCTCGGTGCTGGCGATCGTGTTCGGCGTGTTCGTCGGCTTCTCGGCGACGCAGATGTTCCTGAACCGCAAGCCCGCTGCGTCACGGCAGATGCCCGGCACGCCCGGCCAGTTGGCCGCCGGCGGGGTGATCGGGTTTCTGTCCGGTCTGGTGGGAGCCGGTGGCGGCTTCATCAGCGTGCCGTTCATGACCTGGTGCAACATTGCCATGCACAACGCGGTGGCCACCAGCGCGGCACTGGGCTTTCCGATCGCGCTGTCGAATGCGCTGGGCTACGCCATCGGCGGCCAGTCGGTGGCCGGTCTGCCCGCCGGATCGTTCGGCTACGTCTGGCTGCCGGCGCTGGCGGTGATCGCCAGCTGCAGCGTGCTGACCGCGCCGCTGGGTGCACGCGCGGCACACCGGCTGCCAGTGGAGCAGCTCAAGCGCATCTTCGCCAGCGTGTTGTATGGGCTGGCCGCCTACATGCTCTACAAGGGTTTGCGCGGCGCCTGAGCGCCGGCGTCCGACCGCAGGCGCCCCAACACCCCTGATCAGTTGAGGACAGAGCGTCGCTACGCTCCGGTCTGTCCCGCAAGGCCCTGATCAGTTGAGGACAGAGCGTCGCTACGCTCCGGTCTGTCCCGCAAGGTATCAGGAGGGCAACGTCGCGCGCAGGCGCTCGAAGTCCTCAGCCGACAGGCCCGGCGCGCACAGAAAACCCTGAAACGACTCGCAGTCCAGCGCCGCCAGATAGTCGCGCTGGGCCGTGGTCTCCACGCCTTCGGCCACCACCGACAGACCCAGCGCGCGCGCCATGCCGATGGTGGCGCTGACGATGGCGCGGTCGCTCTCGTCGAGCGGCAGCCCCATCACAAAGGAACGATCGATCTTGAGCTTGGAGATCGGAAACTTCTTCAGGTAGGCCAGGCTGGAGTAGCCGGTGCCGAAGTCGTCAATCGACATGCCCACGCCAAGGCGCGCCAACTGGTGCAGGCGCGCCAGCGTCTCGTCGACATCCTTCACCAGAATCGACTCGGTCAGCTCCAGCTCCAGCAGCTCTGGGCGCAGGCCGGCGGCCTGGATCGCGCGCTCGATGCGCGAGACGAAGTCCGCCTGGGCGAATTGCATCGCCGAGACGTTGATCGACACCGTCACCGGCCGCCCATCGCCCTGCCAGATGGCGGCCTGGCGCACCGCCTCGCCCAGCACCCAGTTGCCGATCGCCACGATGAAGCCGGTCTCCTCGGCCAGTGGAATGAACAGCGCCGGCGACACGTTGCCGAACTCGGCATCGGTCCAGCGGATCAGCGCCTCCACACCCAGCAGGCGCCCGCTGCCAAGGGCAATCTGCGGCTGGTAATGCAGGCGAAACAGGTCCTTCTCCATGGCCTGGCGCATGGCGTGGTCCATCTTCATGCGCGACAGCAGGTCCACGTTCATCTGCGGCTGGTAGAAGCGGAAATTGCCGCGTCCGTGCTCCTTGACGCGGTACATGGCGATGTCGGCGTACTTGATCAGTTCGTCGAGCGTGCGCCCGTCCTCCGGGTACAGCGCCACACCGATGCTGCAGCCGACCGAGAAGCTCATCTCGTCGACCTGGAAAGGCCGCGACAGCACCTCCAGGATGCGGCGCGCGGCGATCTCGGCACCGTAGGCGTCGGCATCGTGCAGGAACACCAGGAACTCGTCGCCGCCAAGCCGGCACAGCGTGTCGACCTCGCGCAGTGCCTCGCCAGTGCGGTGCGCCACCTCAATCAGCACCCGATCTCCAAACAAGTGGCCCAGCGAGTCGTTGATGTTCTTGAAGCGGTCGAGGTCGAGAAACAGGATGGCAAACCGTCCGCCATTGCGCTCGGCGATGTTCAGGGAGAATTCCACCCGCTGCGACAGCAGCAGGCGATTGGGCAAGCCGGTCAGCACATCGCTGTAAGCCAGCTGTTCAATGCGCTGCTGCGCGGCGATGCGCTCGGTGTTGTCCTTGAAGAAGCCAATGGTGTTGAGCACCGCGCCACCGTCATCGCGCAGCAGCACCCACGAAATCTGCACCGCAAAGGTCGCGCGGCCAGCCAGGCTGCTCCAGGCATCGCCCTCCCAGTAGCCGTCCTCGGCGAGCTTGCGCTCGACACGGGCGAACAGCCCCGGGTCCAGCGGCTCGTGAAACAGCTCGCGCGCCGGCGTGCCAATCAGCGTCTGCTGGGTGGTCTGCAGCAGCCGCTCGCAGACCGGGTTGACCGCCAGAATGCAGAAGTCCGGGCCGGTGATGAAGATCGCATCCAGGCTGGACTCGAACACCTTGGCCGCCAGCCGCTGGCGCGATTCGGCGTCGACGCGCTGCGTGATGTCGCGAAACGAGAAGACGCGCCCGATCGAGCGGCCCCGGCTGTACTGCGGCAAGGTCACGCGCTCCAGCAGGCGCCCGGAGTGCAGCTCCAGCACGTCGGTGGCCTGCACCGGGCGCGACTGCTCGATCTCGGCCAGGCGTGCCTCGTAGGCTTCGCGCTCCACCACGCAACTGGCCAGGTATTGGTACAGCGCCCGGTCATTGCGCTGCAGCAGCAGTTCTTCAGGCATGTCCCACAGGCGGGCAAAGTGGCGGTTGTAGTTGCGCACGCTGCCCGACAGGTCGGTCACCAGAATGCCGTCCGCGGTGGACTCCAGCGTGGCGCGCAGTTCGGCCATCAGGCGCTCGTGCGATTCTTCGACCCGGCGCTGCTGGCGCAGGTCGCGCAGGCTCACCAGGAACAGGCTGTTGCCAGCGTCCAGCGGCACGCGGCTGACGCGGCGCTCCACCGCAATCGGCACGCCCAGGTTGGAGCGCACCATGGTCTCGGAATGAATCTGGTTGGACAGCCCGGCGGCCACGTCTTCCCAGAAGAACTGGTCCTCCGGCGTGGCGGTGAGCTCGATGACGGGCTTGCCAATCAGTTCCTCGGCCGTCAGATCCAGCAGCGTGCAAGCCGCCGGACTGGCCGCCACGATGCGCAGGGTCAGGGGATCGACCAGCCAGATTGCCTCCAGCATGGCCGCCATCAACACCTGCCACGCAGGTGGAATCATGGCTGCGGCTCCGCCAGATCCGTGTCGACCGCGCGCTCGAAGAAGTAGCACATGCGCTGGCGTGGCGACAGGTAGTCGAGCGCCTCGCGTGGCAGTGCCGCCGGCTTAAGGCTGCGCCGGATGCCCAGGGCGGGCGCTTGCTCCAGGTCCAGCATCAAGGCTTCGTCCTTGGGCACGCCGCGCTGGTACACGATGATCCTGGGCTTGAGGGGCCGCGACGAATTGACCGAAACCACCAGCGCAAAGCGCTCGTCCACCAGTTGCACCACCGAGCCGGGCGGGTAGACGCCCATCATGCGGATGAAGGCGCTGAGCACCGGCGGATCGAACCGGCTCTTGTGCTGCGCGAAGATCAGCGACAGGGCCTCGTGCGGCGTGATGGCGGCACTCGGCTTGCTGGGGTTGCACAGGTTGTCATAGCGGTTGACCAGGGCCAGGATCTTGGCCATCGCGCTCATGCTGTCGCCATGCAGGCGCGCCGGAAAACCGCTGCCGTCGACCAGTTCGTGGTGCTGCGCAATCACCTGTAGCGCGCCGGTGGTCAGCTCCATGCGCTGGCCAATGCCGATGCTTTGCGCCACGTGATCCTGATAGAGCTTGTACTCGGCCGAGGAAAAACTGTCCTCCAGCCAGCGCACCCGCACCGGCAGCAGGTTCTTGCCGATGTCATGCAGGAAAGCGGCCAGCCCCAAGTCCACCATGTCCGGCTGCGACAGACCCAGCGTTCGACCCAGCAGCAGCGACAGCACCATCACGTTGACCGGGTGCATGGTGGCGCGGTCGCCCATGCCCTCGGACAGCAGGCGAATCGAGGACTCGCCATCGCACAGCAACTCCCCGACCAGGCCACCCACCATGTCCTGGCACTGATCGCGCGCCAACTGCGGCTTGGCGCCAAAGTTCTCCACCACCAGACGGTACTGGCGAATGGCCTCGCCAAAACGGCGGTCACAGGCCAGCAGGCTCTTTTGCTGGGCTGCGATCAGGGCCGCGTGCTGCCGGCGCACCGACTCGGCCCGGGTGTCCTCGGTCGCTGCCACCGCCGCAGCCGTGTCGGCCGGGTGTTCGGCGCCATTGCCGTTGCCGCCACGGCCTTCGGGCAGGGCCGCGGCGTCGCTCTTGTGCGGGTGATAGCGCACGCGCGTCAGGCCCAGGCCGCGAATGACCTCGATCTGCTTCTCGGAGGAGATCTTGAAACTGCCGGTGGGAAAGGGATGCGCCATCCAGCCAAGCTCAAGCTCAACGAACAGGCCAATGCGCAACTGGCTGACTTCGATGAAGCTGGGTTCACTGTCGGGCACGACAGACTTGTTCGTCATGGACTCTTCCCTGGTAGCGCCTTCTCACTATCGGCAATCCAGCGAGCTTGCTTAGACAAGACATGATCTTAGTCAAAACACACACGGCTGCAAAGCCACGAAGCTGTGAATTCGTTCACAGCAGGCAGGCTGACACTTTACTCGATGCTATGGAAATGGAAGCACATCTCGGCCACTTTTTCTCGTGGCAGTGGCGCGCGAGGCGGTCCGGCTGCACGCCACGGCGTGGCGCACTATGATGGTGCCCGCACCCCTAGGAGAGCCGATGATCGACCTGTACTACTGGCCCACGCCCAACGGTTGGAAGATTTCCATCATGCTCGAAGAGTGCGGTCTGCCCTACCGTATGGTGCCGGTCAACATCGGCAAGGGCGAGCAGTTCGCGCCGCAGTTCCTGGCAATCAGCCCGAACAACCGCATGCCCGCCATCGTCGACCAGGCACCGGCCGATGGCGGCGCGCCGATCTCGGTGTTCGAAAGCGGCGCCATCCTGATCTACCTGGCCGAGAAGACCGGCCGCTTCATGCCCACCGAGCCGCGCGCGCGCATGCAGGTGCTGCAGTGGCTGATGTGGCAGATGGGCGGCCTGGGCCCGATGGCCGGACAGAACGGCCACTTCCTGCTGTACGCCCCCGAGAAGGTGCCCTATGCCATCGAACGCTATGGCAAGGAGGTCAACCGCCTGTACGGTGTGCTCGATGCGCAACTGGGTCGCACCGGCGCCTTTGTTGCCGGCGCCGACTACTCGATCGCCGACATGGCGATCTTTCCCTGGGTGCGCACCCACAAGGCGCAACAGGTGCCGCTGGAGGAGTTTGCGAACATCCAGCGCTGGTACGACGCGCTGTTCGAGCGCGCGGCCACCCGGCGCGGCCTGGACCTGGGCAAGGCCTTGCGCGCGGCAACCCTGACCGAGGACGCCCGCAAGGCGCTGTTTGGCCAGACCGCACAGAGCGTGCGCGCCGGTGAACACCGCCGCGACTGAACCCCTTGCCTGAATCGGTGGACCCCATGATCGAATGCTTCTTTGACTGCTCCAGCCGCTGGACCTACCTGGCGTTTCACAACCTGCCGCCGCTGGCCGCCGAGATCAACGAGCCGATTGACTGGCGCCCGATGCTGGTGGGCGGCGTGTTCAACGCGGTCAACCCCAGCGTGTATGCCATGCGCGACAACCCGGTTCCGGCGAAGATGGCCTACATGCTGAAGGACCTGAAGGACTGGGCCGACGCGGCGGGCCTGAAGATCGTGATGCCGCCGAAGGTGTTTCCGGTCAACAGCGTCAAGGCCATGCGCGGCTGCATCTGGGTGGCGCAGCAGGACCAGGCCCACCCCGAGCTGCCGCCCAGGTTCCTCTCCTACACGCGTGCGGTATTCGAAGCCTACTGGAGCCGCGAGGAGGACATTTCGCAAGACGCAGTGCTGGCCGGCATCTGCCAGCAGGTGGGGATAGATCCGACGGCCTTCGCCGCCGGCATTGGCGAGGCGTCGGTAAAACGGCAACTCAAGGCCAACACCGACGAGGTGATAGCCCGCGGTGGCTTCGGCTCGCCCACGCTGTTTGTCGGCCAGGACATGTACTTCGGCAACGACCGGCTGCCGCTGCTGCGCGCCGCGGTGCTGCGCCAGCGACAGGCGTAAAAAAACCCCGCCAGGGCGGGGTTGCCGGTGGGCGATGCAGCCGCCTCAGCCCATGTGCAGACCGCCGTTGACGGAGAAGTCCGCGCCCGTGGTGTAGCCACCGTCCTCCGACGCCAGCCAGGCGATGATGGAGGCGATCTCGCCGGGCTTGCCCAGGCGCTTGACCGGAATGGTGGCCACGATCTTGGCGAGCACATCCTCGCGGATGGCGTTGACCATGTCGGTGCCGATGTAGCCGGGACTCACCGTGTTGACCGTCACGCCCTTGGTGGCCAGCTCCTGCGCCAGCGCCATCGAGAAACCGTGCATG
>Ga0073899_10001423_pt1 | contig 21916 bp, 18 predicted proteins | sample KloWWTmetaKNB5Ph_FD_88975 | JGI IMG/M metagenome (GOLD analysis project Ga0073899, IMG submission 88975) | Active sludge microbial communities from Klosterneuburg, Austria, studying microevolution and ecology of nitrifiers - Klosterneuburg... | ecosystem: Engineered > WWTP > Aerobic digester >... | reverse complement strand
TGGAATTCGGCGTAGTACAGCGCGATGTCGAGCAGGTCGGTCACCAGCCCGAGTTGGCGCGCCATGAGCGCAGCACTGCGGAACCGCGCCCGCGCGTCATCGAGGCGGCCGCGTCGGGTCGCGATCCGGGCCAGTAGACAGTGGGCCAGCATCTCCACCGACTTCACCTCGGTGGCTTGGCTGCGCTGCAGTGCGCGTCCGATGTGGTGCTCGGCGGCATCCAGGTCCCTGAGTTCGAGATGCGCCAGACCAAGGCCGTTCTGAAGATAGGGCAACAACGAGTCGAGGCCGTGGCGCTCGCACAGCACCAGCCCTTGTGCCGTCACGTCGCGCGCGCGCGCCCAGTCGTCGCGCTCCATGTGAAGCACCCCCAAGTTGTTGAGGCAGCGGGCCGCGGCGTCGTGGCGGTTCAATTCGCGGTTCAGGGCAAGGGCCTGGCTGTATCGCTCGAGCGCGAGTTCGAATCGGCCTTCCTTCTTGGCAATGACGCCCAGATCGGCCAGCGCGCGGGCGGTCTCGGCGCGTTCGCCATCCTCGGTGGCAATGTCCAGCGCGCGCTCGAACAGCGGGGCCGCCTGGCGCCAGCGGCCGGCCGTCGAGTGGCAAGCCCCTTGAGTCGATAGACAGCCGAACAAGGTGCGGCGGTCACCCCATCGCTCGGCGATGGCGGCACCGGCCGCGGCCAGTCGCATCGCTTCGTCCAGGTCGCGCCGGCGATAGCGCAGCGCCGCGATGGCATGCTGCACGCGCGCCAGGGCCGTCAGTTCTTCAGAACCGCGCGCGGACATGGCCAGCGCGGGTTGCAGCAAGGCAACGCCGTCGGCCATACGGCCGCGCTGATCGTGGTAGATCCTCAGGCCACCGACCAGGGCGCTGACCAGATCGGGGCGCCGATGCGCGACCGCATGGCGCCACGCGGCAAACACATTGCTGTCGTCGGCGTCGATCGCGGCGATCAAAGGCTGAGGGTCGGTGATGTGCATGCGCTGTGCCTCGGCCACCCAACGCGCGAAGTACTCGGCATGGCGGCGCTCGACGGTCCGGGCGCGCTGCGGCTCGTCGGCCAGACGCTCTGCGCCAAACGAGCGCAGCAGCGGATGCAGCTGAAAGCGGCCGTTGGCGCCGACCGCCAGCAGGCACTTGTCGGTAAGCCCAGACAAAAGCGCCAGTGGCACACCGGCCACGGCGCGCGCGGCGGCTGCGGCCAGGCTGCCGCTAAAGACCGACAGCGCTGCCATCGCCTGCTGCTCGGCAGCCGACAGATGCTGCCAGGTTTGCTCGAGCACAACGCGCAGGCTGGCGTGTTCTGGGCGAGCAGGGGCACCGGGCTGAGCCGGATCGCGCTCGAGCACGTCGATGGAACGCCGCAGTTCCCGGGCAATCTCTTGCGGCGGAAGCAGGCGAACCCAGGCAGCGGCAAGTTCGATGCCCAGCGGCATGCCGGCGCAGTCGGTGACGATGTCGACCACCGCGTCCACATGATCAACGAGCCGAAAGCCTGGGTGAACGACCTCGGCTCGCACAGCGAACAGCTGCACGGCGTCGAAGTGGACTGCAGCCTCGAGGTCTCGGCTCTCGTCGTCGGGTACCGCCAGTCCTTCCAGGGGCAGCACGGACTCGCCGGCGAGGTGCAGGCGCCCGCGAGAGGTCACCAGCAGCCGCAGGCCCGGGCAGGCCTGAAGCAAACGGTCGGCGACCCGGGGCAAGTCCACAAGGTGCTCGGCGTTGTCGAGAACGACGAGCAAGGCGCGAGTGCCCACCTGCCTGGCGAGTGCCGCGATCAGGTCACCGTCGTCGGGCCCGTCCAGTCGGATCAGCCCGGCCAGCCGAACGAGCGCGGCTGCTGCGTCCGGCAGATCCTGCAAGTCCACCCACAACAGCTGGGGCGCGCCCTCAACCGCCTGCCGCGCGAGTCGGCTCTTGCCGAGGCCCCCCGCACCGCTGACCGTCACCAGCCGGACATTCGCTTGCGCCAGCCGTTGCGCCAGATCGACGAGCTCGGCCCGACGGCCGACGAATCGGCCTGCCGGGCCGGGCAAAGTCGGCGCCGGCAGTATCAGGGACGGTGGTGCCGCCACCGACAGACCGGCGGGGGCGCGCGATCGCTCCAGCAAGGCGCGCAGACGCAGCGGCGGCTCGACGCCAAGGTCGCTGGCCAGTCGGGCCGCGAAGTCGCGATACAGCTGCAGGGCCTGGACAGGGCGGCCAGCGTCCAGCTCGGCCTCGATCCAGGCTCCGACCGCCACCTCGTCGAGGGGATCCTCGCTCAGCAGCAGGCGCGCGAGCGCAATGCACTCGTCGGCGCCAAGCCGGGCGGCGAGGTGCGCGTGTGCGGCGCCGCGCCAGAGCGCCTCGATGCGCTCACGCTCGGCTGCGAGCCAGGCTGACCAACCACTCAGGCGCGGCGCGTCCATCCCGGCCAGCGCGGGACCACGACGCAGCGCGACAGCGTCGCTCAAGCGCCCCGCGTGGACTGCCCTGCGCAGGGCCCCCACGTCGGTGACCACCGGCCATCGCAGCGCGTGCTCGGTGGCGACCACACCCCGCGCTTCGGGCAGCGGCAACGTGTTGAAGACGACCTTGCGCAGATTGCGCCGCGAGTCGGCATTGGTGCGCTCAGGCCAGAAGAGGCTGGCGATGCGGTCGCGAGACAGCCACTGCCCGTCCTGCGAGGCGAGCAACACGAGCAGCTGGTGCCGGCGCTCGGGAACGAAGGGGATGTCCTGCCGGCCCCGGCGAAGAACCGGGGCGCCCAACAAGAGCAGCGCGGGATCGTCGATTGCAACCTCTGTGTCCTCGGGCACATCGGTAGCGTGGGGCAGCTGCAAACGCGGCGCATCCCCCAAAACCCGGGGGCACTGAGCGGACGCCGGACCGGCGCGCACTGCGCGGCTGCCACGCACACCCGATTTTCCGAGATCGTCTGGACTGATGTCCTGGGCGAGGCGACCTGCCCGAGTTCGTTCGAGTTAGCGCGAAAGTCCACCACCATCATCTTGATCGGTTCGCACAGCCTCCAGGCTGGCATGGCGCCAGTCCTGGTCGGCAGAGCTCAGCCGGCAAACGCGGCCTCCATCGCCATCCGCGCCTGTGCATGGCCGGCGGCGTTGCCGGCAGCGCGTTCGGTGCGGGCCAATGCTTACTGCCCGAAGAAGGTCTCCAGCGCGGGCGGCTCAGCCTGCGCATCGACAATCGCCAGGCAGGCCAGCGCGTGCTGCCGGGCGCGCGCGGCGTCGCCGGCAGCAAGCCAGCTCATCGCCAGTCGGTCTTCGGCACGTTCGACCTGCAGCCAGCTGTCGGCCATCTGCCAGTAGCGGCGCGCGGTTTCGGCGGCCAGCAGCATCAGTTCGCGCTCGGCTTCGCTGCGCTCGGGCTCTACTTCCAGCGCCACCGCGATGCCGTTGGCATGGGCCGCCAGCGAGCGCAGCGCAGGGTCGCTGGCGGCCAGCGGTGTGGCCTCGGACAGATCAAAGGTCTGCTGCAACAGTTGCCGCGCGCGAACGCCGTCGTGCAGGGCCATGCAGGCCGCAGCCTGCGCCGACACCGTGATGCGCTCGTCGACCGCCAAGGCCTGCCGTGGATCGCGGTCGCCGGCGGCCAAATGCAGGCTGGCGCGCCAGCAGCGCAGCGCGCGGCCACTGGCGCCCGCCGCCTCGAAGGCCGGCGCCTGTGCCAGTGCGGTCAGGAAGCCCAGCGCATCGGCCCAGGCGCCCAGGTGTGCGCCATGCACATGGTGCGCCAGCCGCGCCAGGTCGATCAACTCGGCTTCGCTGCGCACGGCGTCCAGTGCCTGCGGCTGCCGCTGGGCCACGCCGGCAGCGTCGTCAGCATGGTCAGTCCAGGCCTGGTCGACGAATCCTTGCAGGTCGGTTATCGGTTCTCCAGGTCTGGCCGAATCACGACAAGCGTCATGATGCCCGCGACAGCGCGCGGCAGGCAGCCGGCCACGACATCAGCCACGACATCGGCCACACTTCGACCCGATGAACACTGTGTTGCCGATGCCCACCACGCCTTCCCGGATGGGTGAATTGATCGACGCCATCTCGCACCACCGGCACGGCATGCACTTCCTGTCCGCCTTCGACCAACACGACGACGCCACGCAGGCGGCGCAGTTTGCCGACAACCTGCATCGGCTGCGGGCCAGGGAGCCGCTGCTGAACCTTGTCGACCGGCAGCGCGGATACTGAGCCGCCTCCCCTCATCAACACACCGAACGATCACCGCCATGAAGCTGCATTTCTCGCCCACCTCGCCCTATGTCCGAAAGTGCATGGTCAGTGCCCACGAGCTCGGCGTGGCCGACCGCATCACGCTGTTGCCGAGCAAGGCCCACCCGGTGGACCGCGACGCCACGCTGGTGGCCACCAACCCGCTGGGCAAGGTGCCCGCCTTTATCACCGATGACGGCCTGGTGCTGTACGACAGCCGCGTGATCTGCGAATGGCTGGACAGCAGCTTCAACGGCCGGCTGTTCCCGCGTGAGGGCGCGGCCCGCTGGCACGCGCTGGTGCTGCAGAGCCTGGCCGACGGCATTCTCGATGCTGCCTTGTTGGCGCGTTATGAAGAAGCGGCGCGCCCCGAAGCGCTGCGCTGGGCCGACTGGCAAGCCGGCCAGATCGACAAGATCCGCACCGCGCTGCTGTCGCTGGACCAGGCGCCCGAACAGCTGCAGGGCCGGGTCGACATCGGTACGCTGAGCCTGGCCTGCGCGCTGGGCTACCTGGACCTGCGCTACGACGCCTGGGGCTGGCGCACCCGCTTCCCGCGTCTGGCCGAATGGGCGGCCGGCTTCATGCAACGGCCTTCACTGCAGGCCAGCTGGTCGGCGTAGCGCACTTCGCAGGCGCGACGACAAGAAACGTTACGCGCCGATACCGCGCTGAAAGGACCTGCGCGCCGCCAGCGCCGACCATGGAACCCTCATCAACTCACGAGGTGATTCTCATGAAAACCTGGATCCGTCGCACCCTGATCGGCGTCGTTGGCGCTACCGCACTCTTCGGCGGCCTGGCCGCCTGGGCCAGCCATTCCTATGGCCGCTGGCACGGTGACCCGGCCGAGATGAAGGCGCGTGTGGTCGACATCGCCTCTCGCAAGCTCGATCTCGACGCGTTGCAGAAGACCAAGCTCGGTACCCTGGCCGACAGCGTGCAGACGCAGCGCCTGGCGCTGAAGGGCAGCGCCGACAACCCGCGTGCCGAACTGCAGGCGCTGATCAGCGGCCCCAGCTTCGACCGAACCCAGGCCAGCGCGCTGTTGCAGGCCAAGATCGCTGCCGTTCAGCTGAAGTCGCCTGAGCTGATCAACGCCTTCGGCGATTTCTACGACAGCCTGCGTCCCGAGCAGCAGGGCAAGTTGCGTGAAGCCCTGGCCCGCGGGCGCCATGGTCATCGCGACCGTCATGACCGGCGTGACTGATCCAGCGGCATCGACCGGCCAAGCGCCAAGCGTGGTCGGTCATCCTTGGCTGTAGTCTTGTCACCATGCCCCTTGTGCTGCTGATTGACGACGACGAAGCGTTGGCGCGGCCGTTGACCGTCTACCTGAAACGTTTCGATCTCGAGCTTGAGTCGGCCACCCGGCCCAGCGCCGGGCTGGCGCGGCTGGCGCAGGGCGGCATAGCCGCGGTGATCCTCGACGTGATGCTGCCCGAGATGGACGGCTTCGAAGTCTGCCGTCGCATCCGCGCCGACCCGGACTTGAGCGAGTTGCCGGTGCTGATGCTGACCGCGCGTGGTGAGCTGACCGACCGCGTGGTCGGGCTCGAACTGGGCGCCGACGATTACCTGCCCAAGCCTTTCGAGCCGCGTGAGCTGGCGGCGAGACTAACGACCATTCTACGTCGTTCCCGCCCGACGGCATCGCCGGTGCTGCGTTTCGAAGGCCTGGTGATCGACAGCGTGCGCCGCCAAGTGCAGCGCGCGGATGAGCTGGTCGAACTGACCGGCACCGAGTTCGAACTGCTGCTGCTGCTGGCGCGCGAGCCGAACAAGGTGTGGACGCGCGACGAGATCCTGAACCGCCTGCGCGGCCAGGACGCGCTGGACCTGCACACACGCGCGGTCGACATCCTGGTCAGCCGCTTGCGGCGCAAGCTGGAGCCGCTGGACTGCATCAAGACCCTGCGCAATGCCGGCTACAGCTTTGCCGGAGCGCGCGTGTGACCGCAGCGAGCCCGGGTCGCCTGCAGCGTTGGCGTGCGGCGCGCCGGCGTTTCACGCAGCGCCTGGCGCATTCGATTCGCGCCCGCCTGGTGGCGCTGTTCATGCTGCTGGCGCTGGGCATCGCCGGCGTCTTTCTGTTCGGCACGCAGCGCATCGTCGCCAGCGGCTGGCAGGCATGGGCCAAGCCGATGGTGGCCGACTATGTCGACCGCCTGGCCGCCGAGATCGGCAGCCCGCCTGATCTGGCGCGCGCGCGTGCCCTGGTGGCCAGGCTGCCGATCACGCTGCGCATCGACGGGCCGCGGCTGCAGTACGACTCTCATCCGGGCCGCCGGCCGTCGGACTCTGAGCCCTGGCGCGAGCGCGGCGCCCAGGGCCCGGGCTGGGGCCTCGAGCGCGTCAGCGCCGATGGTCATCGCATCCGCTTCGGCCTGGCCTGGGCGGCCGGGCCCGACCGCCCGCGGCTGCTGGGCTGGATCACGCTGGCGGCGATCCTCACGCTGACGCTGCTGGCCTACACCGTGGTGCACCGCTTGTTGCGGCCGCTGCAGACCATCGGCGATGGTGTCGCGCGCTTCGGGCGAGGTGAATTCGAGCCGCCGATCAAGGTGCAGCGCCAGGACGAGCTGGGTGAACTGGCGGGACGCATCAACCGCATGGCGCACAGCCTGCACGGCATGCTGCAAGACAAGCAGGCCTTGCTGCTGGCCATCAGCCACGAGCTGCGCAGCCCGCTGACGCGGGCGCGCCTGAACGCCGAACTGGTCGACGACGGCGACGCCAAGGTGGCGCTGTTGCGTGACCTGGCCGAGATGCGCGACCTCATCAGCAGCCTGCTCGAGAGCGAACGAATCGCCAGCGGCGCGCAGGCGCTGCAGGTCACGGCGCTGGACCTGGCCGCGCTGGTGCACGAGGTCGTCGAGGGTCTGCCGCCCGCCCCGCCCTTGCAACTGGACCTGCTGCCCGGCCTGCCGCCGGTGTCGGCCGATGGCACGCGCCTGAAGCTGCTGCTGCGCAACCTGATCGACAACGCGCGCCGGCATGGCGGCGACGCCCTGCCGGCACCGCAGGTCTTCCTGCGCCGTGAAGGTGATGGCCGCCTGGCGCTGGGCGTGCGTGACCACGGCCCGGGGGTCAGTGAGGACCAGCTGTCGCGCCTGGCCCAGGCCTTCCACCGACCCGACAGCGCCCGCACCCGCAGTGCCGGTGGCGTCGGACTCGGCCTGTACCTGTGCCGCCTGGTGGCGCAGGCGCATGGGGGCGAGTTGCGCATCCGGCGCGGCGAGCCGGGGCTGGAGGTGGCGATGCTGTGGCGACCGCAAGCTGCTGCCGGCTGAATCAGGCTGCCAGCCGCGTCTCGATCAAGCGTGCATAGAAGGCCGCGCCCAGCGGCAGCGCGCGATCGTTGAAGTCGTAGGCCGGGTTGTGCACCTCGCAGCCGCCATCCTCGACGCCGTTGCCGATGTTGAGGTAGCAGCCCGGCACCTGCTCGAGCATGAATGAGAAGTCTTCCGACGCCATGATCAGCGGTGGGTTGCGGTCGACGTTCTCCGGGCCGACCAGTTCAGTGCAGATGCGCGCCGCGAACTCGGCCTCGTCGGCGTTGTTGACGGTGGGTGCGAAGCGCACGCGGAAGTCGACCTCGACGGTGGCGCCGTAGGCCGCAGCCGTGCCTTCGGCCAGGCGCTGCATGTGGCGGCCCACGGCGTCCATCACGTCGCGCGAGAAGGCGCGCACGGTGCCGCCCAGCTCGGCCGTCTGCGGGATCACGTTGTAGGCGTCACCGGCCAGGATGCGCGTGACCGAAACCACCGCCGCGTCCAGCGGCGCCAGGTTGCGCGACACGATGCTCTGCAGGCTGACCACGATCTGCGCGGCCACCAGCGCCGCGTCGACGCCGGTCTCGGGCCGCGCGCCGTGGGCGCCCTTGCCAGTGATGCGGATGTCGAAGAAGGCGCCGCCGGCCATCATCGGCCCGGCCCGGACGTTGAAGCGGCCGACCTCGAGCCGCGGCCGGTTGTGCATGCCGAAGATGGCGTCGCAGGGGAAACGCGTGAACAGGCCGTCGTCGATCATCGCCTGGGCGCCGCCCAGGCCTTCTTCGGCGGGCTGGAAGATGAAGTGCACGGTGCCGTCGAAGCGCTTGGTCTGTGCCAGGTATTTGGCCGCGCCCAGCAGCATCGCGGTATGTCCATCGTGACCGCAGGCGTGCATCACCCCGGCGTGCACCGAGCGGTGCGCGAAGCGGTTGGCCTCCGGGATGGGCAGCGCGTCCATGTCGGCGCGCAGGCCGATGCGGCGCGTGCTGCTGCCGACCTTCAGTGTGCCGACCACGCCGGTGCGGCCGACACCTCGGGTGACCGTGATGCCGAAGGCTTCCAGCTGCCGCGCCACCAGCCCGGCGGTGCGGTTCTCCTGGAAACCCAGTTCGGGGTGGGCATGGATGTCCTGCCGCCAGACCGTCATGTCGGCGTGCAGCGGGGCCAGGGTTTCGAGCGTGGTGGTCATGGGTGCGGGCTTGGCGGGTGGTGGCGGACCCATCGTAGCCTCAGCGGTCTGATTCAAGCCGCCGGCTGGCGCGTGCCCAGCAGACGCAGCGCCAGCAGCATGAACAGCAGCGCGCCACCGCCTTGCAGCAAGCGCGCACCGCGCGGTGACGACGGCCACCGGCGCAGCCGAGTCGCCAGCACCACCACCACCAGCAGGAACAGGCTGCTCTGCAGCACGAAAAGCAGCCCCAGCGCCAGAAAGGCCAGAGTCTTGTGTGTCGTGGCCGGCGCGATGAACTGCGGCAGGAAGGCGAGGAAGAACAGCGCCACCTTGGGGTTCAGCACGTTGGTGAGCACGCCGACGCGAAAGTCGGCCCAGGCCGGGCGATTGCTGGCCGTCACCAGCGCTTTGGCCGGTGCGCCGGTGCGCAACGCGGCGCGCGCCATGCCGACGGCCAGCCACAACAGGTAGGCGGCGCCGAGCCACTTGATGGCCAAGAAGGCTGTGGCCGACACCGCCAGCAGCGCTGCCAGCCCGAAGGCCGCGGCCATGGCATGCACGACACAACCGGCGTTGATGCCCAATGCCGCCGCCATGCCCGCTTTGGCGCCACCCTGCAGCGTGCGTGTCACGGTCAGCAGAAGGTCGACGCCAGGTGTCGCGTTGAGCACCAGCGTGGCCAGCATGAACAGGCCCAGCTCTGGCCAGCCGGCCAATCCCAGCAGGGCCGGCGTCACAACATTTCGATTGCCATCGCCGTGGCCTCGCCGCCGCCAATGCACAGCGCGGCCACGCCGCGCCTGAGGCCGCGCTTCTTCAGTGCGCCCAGCAGCGTGACGACGATGCGCGCACCGCTGGCGCCGATCGGGTGGCCCAGCGCGCAGGCGCCGCCGTGCACGTTGACGATCTCGTGCGGCAGGCCGAAATCGTGCATCGCGGCCATGGTGACGGCGGCGAAGGCTTCATTCACCTCCCACAGGTTGACGCTCTTGGCGTCCCAGCCCGCCTTCTTCAAGGCCTTCTCGATCGCGCCGGCCGGTGCGGTGGCAAACCACTCGGGCGCCTGGGCATGCACCGCGTGGCTGACGATGCGCGCCAACGGTGTGGCGCCCAGGCGCGTGGCCGTGCTTTCGCGCATCAGCACCAGGGCGGCGGCGCCGTCGGAGATGCTGGACGCATTGGCCGCGGTGATGGTGCCGTCCTTTCGGAACGCCGGCTTCAGGCCTGGGATCTTGTCGAGCTTGGCCTTGAAAGGCTGTTCGTCGAACTTGATCACGCTGTCGCCGGTCTTGCCCGGCAGCGTGACAGGTGCCATCTCCCAGTCGAAGCTGCCGTCTTCGTTGGCGAGCCTCGCGCGCGTGGTGGATGCGATCGCGAAGCGGTCCTGCGCCTCGCGCGTGAAGCGGTACTTGTCGACGCAGGCCTCGGCAAACACGCCCATTGCCTTGCCTCGTTCGTAGGCATCTTCCAGGCCGTCCATGGCCATGTGGTCGAACAGCTGCGCGGCGCCGTACTTGACGCCCTTGCGCGCGAACATCAGGTGCGGCGCGTTGGTCATGCTTTCCATGCCACCGGCCACCATCACCTGCGCCGTGCCGGCAACCAGCATGTCGTGCGCGAACATGGCCGCGCGCATGCCGCTGCCGCACATCTTGCTCAGCGTCACCGCGCCGCTGCTGTCGGGCAGCCCGGCCCGGCGCGTCGCCTGGCGTGCCGGCGCCTGGCCCTGGCCGGCCATCAGGCAGTTGCCAAACAGGACCTCGTCGACCGCGTCACCCGGCACACCGGCGCGCTCGACCGCGGCGCGGATCGCCACTGCACCCAGCTCCCAGGCGGGCAAGGACGCAAAGTCGCCCAGCAGGCCGCCGATGGGCGTGCGGGCGGCGGACACAATGACGACGGGGTCGGACATGGGTTACTCCTTCAACGGGCCGAGGGCCGTTCGATGCGGACACGATGCAGACGTTCACAAGGTCTCGCACGCTCAGTCTTCGGCGGTGTCTGCCATTCGGGGATAGCGCTTGATGGCGGCGCCGAACCGGGGCACCACCGATTCGGGGCTGTCCATCGTCACTTCCAGATCCTTCAGCAGACCGTCATTGAGCCCGTAGACCCAACCGTGCACCGCCAGCGATTGGCCACGCGCCCAGGCGTCCTGCACCACGGTCGACATCGCCACGTTGCCGACCTGCTCGATCACGTTCATCTCGCACAGGATGGTCTCCTGCTCGGCCGGCGGCAGGTGGTCCAGCCGCTTGCGGTGGCGCAGGCGCACGTCCTGCACGTGGCGCAACCAGTTGTCGGCCAGCCCGATGCGCAGCCCGCGCATGGCCGCGCGCACGCCGGCACAGCCATAGTGGCCGACCACCATGATGTGCCTGACCTTGAGGTGCTCGACCGCGAACTGGATCGTCGACAAGGCGTTCAGGTCACTGTGCACCACCACGTTGGCCACGTTGCGGTGCACGAAAACCTCGCCCGGGTCGAGCCCGGTGATCTCGTTGGCCGGCACGCGGCTGTCGGCGCAGCCGATCCACATGTAGCGCGGGCTCTGTTGCTGCGCCAGCCGCGTGAAGAAGCCGGGTTCGCGCGCTTCGGTGGCGGCGGCCCAGCGGCGGTTGTTCGCAAGCAGGTCGTTCAGGTGCGGGCTCATGGGGTGCCGGCAATGGCCTTACATCGTCTCTGCGAACAACTCGCGCCCGATCAGCATGCGGCGGATCTCGCTGGTCCCGGCGCCGATCTCGTACAGCTTGGCATCGCGCCACAGCCGGCCCAGCGGGTAGTCGTTGATGTAGCCGTTGCCGCCGAAGATCTGCACGCCTTCACCGGCCATCCAGGTGGCCTTCTCGGCGCACCACAGGATCACGCTGGCGCAGTCCTTGCGCACCTGGCGCACATGTTCGCTGCCCAGCTGGTCGAGGTTCTTGCCGATCGTGTAGCAGAAGGCGCGGCCGGCCTGCAGCACGGTGTACATGTCGGCCAGCTTGCCCTGGATGAGCTGGAACTCGCCGATGCTCTGGCCGAACTGCTTGCGGTCGTGCACATAGGGCACCACGCTGTCCATCACCGCCTGCATGATGCCGATCGGCCCTGCGGCCAGCACGGCGCGCTCGTAGTCCAGCCCGCTCATCAGCACCTTGGCGCCGCCGTTCAGGCTGCCCAGCACGTGGTCGGCGGGCACCTCGACGTTGTTGAACACCATCTCACCGGTGTGGCTGCCACGCATGCCCAGCTTGTCCAGCTTCTGTGCGGTGGAAAAACCTGGCATGCCTTTTTCGACGATGAAGGCGGTGACGCCGCGCGCGCCGAGCTCGGGCTCGGTCTTGGCGTAAACCACCATCACGTCGGCGTCAGGACCGTTGGTGATCCACATCTTGCTGCCGTTGAGCACATAGACACCACCGCGCTCTTCGGCCTTGAGCTTCATGCTGATCACGTCCGACCCTGCGCCGGGCTCGCTCATCGCCAGCGCGCCCACATGCTCGCCGCTGATCAGCCGGGGCAGGAAGCGGCGGCGTTGCGCGTCGCTGCCGTTGCGCTTGATCTGGTTGACGCACAGGTTGCTGTGCGCGCCGTAGCTCAGACCCACCGACGCCGAAGCGCGGCTGATCTCTTCCATCGCGATCATGTGCGCCAGGTAGCCCATGCCGGCGCCGCCGTATTCGTCGGACACGGTGATGCCCAGCACGCCGAGCTCACCCATCTTGCGCCACAGGTCCATCGGAAACTGGTCGCTGCGGTCGATCTCGGCAGCGCGCGGTGCGATCTCGACGTCGGCAAAGTGGCGCACCGCGTCGCGCAGCGCGTCGATGTCCTCGCCGAGCTGGAAGTCGAGGCCGGGCAGGGTCATGGCAGTTCTCCGGGATGGGGGGCGGGTGCGGTCGAACGCGATGATAGGAGCCGGTTCGGGCGCGATTGCGCCATGGGCCCAGGCGCACGATGCTTCGACCAAGGCGGGGTCGACGTTGACCGAAACGTCAATGTAACCGCAGCCTCGGTGGGTGGGCGATGCTGCCGGGCAGCACGCCAGCTGACGCGGCGACGGCACGGAGGGTGAGCGGGCGGCAGGGACTCGGGCCCTGCCGCCGCCACCGCCGCGGGTGCCGGTGGCCCCGCGATCGTGGCCCAGGTCGGGATGACAGCGTCTGGCCGAAGTGTGCGGGGTGCGTTGCGCCGCGGACATCCCCAATTGGAATGAGGGATGGACGGCGTTCGATCCCCCGAAAGGGCGATACGCAGGTCGCACTGCAGGCGCCTTGCGTTGCAGCTACAGGTTCACCCCGCGCTCGCCACCCCCGGCCCTGCCGCTCAGTCGATCGCTGGCAGCACGTGCTCGCGCAAGGTGCCCAGCGCGTGCTGGTAGTCGGGCAGTACCGATCGCACCACGTCCCAGAACGCGGGGCTGTGGTTCATTTCCCGCAGGTGGGCCAGTTCGTGGGTGACCACGTAGTCGATCACCGGCAGGCCAAAGTGCACCAGGCGCCAATGCAGCCGGATCGAGCCGTCGGCGCTGGCGCTGCCCCAGCGTGTGGTGGCCGAACTCAGGCCGATGCGTCGCACGCGTACACCCAGTCGGGCGGCGAAGAGGGCGCAGCGTTCTTCGAACACGCGCCGCGCCTGGCGCTGCAGCCAGCTCTGCACCAGTTCGCGCACCTGCGCCTCGCTGGCGTGCTGCGGCAGGCCCAGGTGTAGCGTCAGTCGCGGCACGCCTGGCAGGGCCTGAGCGTCGGTGTTGAGCACGGCGCCCTGGGTGCGCGGGTCCAGCACCAGGATCACGGTTTCGCCCAGAAACGGCAGCTGCGCCCCGTCGCGCCAGGCGATGCGCGACGATTGCATGCGGCGTGCACGATCGGCTTGCTCTTGCAGCTTGCGCAGGATCCAGCGCTCTTTCTCACGCAAGGCGGACTCGACCTCGCCCACGCCGACCCAGCGCGGTGCGCTGACGCTCAGGCCTTCGGGGCCGACGACGAAGCCGATGCTGCGCCGGCGTGCGCGGCGCAGCTCGTAGTGCACCTGATGCGTGCCGAAGCGGATCTCGCGCTGCGCGCGCGGATGACGGAATGTGGGCAGTGGCTGGGCCGCCTGCTCAGCCGGCGCCGGCAATTCGGGCTGGGTTGGCGGCCTGGCCTGCGCGGCCGGCGGCGCGTCGTCGAACAGCGAAAGCTGCGCGGGCGGGCTGGCGTCAGACCGAAGCGGCATGGACCATGATTCTAGGAGCGGTAGGCGTCGGGATCGAGGCGACGCATCTCGGCCTCGATCCAGGCCTCGACTTCGCGCATCAGCTCGTCGGCCTGGCGTCCGTTGCTGGCGATGGGCCTGCCGATCGAGATGTCGACCACGCCTGGTCTCAGCAGAAAGCTTCTGCGCGGCCAGCAGCGCGCCGACGTGGCGGCGATCGGCACGATCGGCACGCCGGCTTCGATGGCCAGCCGCGCAGCGCCGGACTTGTAGATACCCTGGCCGCCGCGCGGCGTGCGGGTGCCTTCGGGAAACATGATCACCCAGATGCCTTCGGCGAACAGCCGCTTGCCCTGCGCGGCCACCCGGGCCCAGGCCTCGTTGCGCTTGCTGCGGTCGATGTGGATCATGTCCAGCCGGCCCATGGCCCAGCCGAAGAACGGGATGTAGAGCAGCTCGCGCTTGAACACATAGGCCAGCGGGTGCGGCATCAGTGTCGGGAAGGCAAAGGTCTCCCAGGTGCTCTGGTGCTTGGACGCCAGCAGCACCGCGGCATGGCTGTCGGCCGCCGTCGGCAGGTTGTTCATGCCGTGCATGCGATGGCGCACGCCGCAGATCATGCGCGCGCCCCACACCGTCAGCCGCAGCCAGCCCATGGTCGGCCAGTACAGCCGGGTGCCGCGCACGAAGATCGACAGCAGCACCATCGCGATGCCGTAGGGCACCACGGTGGCGGCCATCCACAGCACGAACAGGCCCGAGCGCAGCACCCACCCGACACGCCTCAAATCAGCTCCCCAGCGTGCGAATCGGCCTGGTGCGTGCGGCGCATCAGGTGGTCGGCAAAGGCCGACAGAGTTTCATGCACCACCGTCTGCGGCACCTGCTCGACGATCCGTGCCAGCGTGGCGTCGTCGAGGCCGGCTGCGCGGCCGCTGAGCACCAGGTGCGGCTCGCAGCCCGCGGCTTGGGCGGCCTGCAGGTCACGCAGGGTGTCGCACACCATCGGCACGCCGGCCAGGGCGACGCCATAGCGGTGCGCGATGTCGAGCATCATGCCCGGCAGCGGCTTGCGGCAGTCGCAATGGTCTTCGGGTGTGTGCGGGCAGAAGAACACCGCATCGATGCGGCCGCCGCATTCCATCAACCGTCGGTTCATGTGCGTGTGCACGGCGTTGACCGTCGCCATGTCGATCATGCCGCGGCCGATGCCGGCCTGGTTGGTGGCCACCACCGCATGCCAGCCCTGGTGGTTGAGCCGCGCCACCGCGTCCAGGGCACCTTTCACCGGCACCCATTCCTGCGGCGACTTGACATGGTCCTCGCGGTATTCATTGAGGATGCCGTCACGGCCGTAGATCACAAGCTTGACGGCATGCATGGCGCACCTGAGTCGGGGTGGTGGAGCTGATCAGCCGGCCAGCCGTGACAGGTCGGCCACGCGGTTCATTGCCGCATGCAGGCCGCGCAGCAGCGCCAGCCGGTTTGCACGCAGCGCGGCATCGTCTGCATTCACCATCACGCCGTCGAAGAAGGCGTCGACGGCGCCGCGCAGGCCGGCCAGCGCCTTCAGCGACGCGGTGTAGTCACCACGCTCGAAGTCGGCCTGCGCCACTGGTCCCAGGCTGCCCAGGGCGGCGGCCAGTGCGCGTTCGGCTGGCTCGACCAGCAGGGCCGGGTCCAGCGGCAACAGGGCGCTGTCTTCGCTCTTCTTCAGGATGTTGCCCACGCGCTTGTTGGCCGCCGCCAGTGCCTGTGCTTCGGGCAGTTCGGCAAAGGCTCGCACCGCCGCCAGGCGCTGCGGCAGCGTGGCCCAGTTGTCGGGGCGCAGGGCCAGCACGGCGTCGACCTCATGCGCGCTGTAGCCCAGGTCGCGCAGGTAGCCCAGCAGCCGGTCGTACAGGAAGTGCTGCACTTCGGCCTGAGCCTGGCCATGGCTGGCCGGGAAGGCGTGGAAAGCGGCCGACACCAGCGCCGGCAGCGACAGCGACAGCTGGCGCTCGACCAGCATGCGGATCAGGCCCAGCGCATGGCGGCGCAGTGCAAACGGGTCCTTGTCGCCGCTGGGCATCTGGCCGATGCCGAACAGGCCGGCCAGGGTCTCGAGCTTGTCGGCCAGTGCCACCACCACGGCGGCCTGGCCGCGCGGCAGCGCATCGCCGGCAAAGCGCGGCTTGTAGTGATCCTCCACCGCCAGCGCCACGGCCTCGCTCTCGCCATCGTGGCGCGCGTAATAGCCGCCCATCACGCCTTGCAGCTCGGGGAATTCGCCCACCATGTCGGTCAGCAGGTCGGCCTTGGCCAGCAGCGCGGCGCGGTCGGCCTGCGCCGCCAGCGCCGCCCCGCCGAGCTGCTTGGCCACGGTGCGCGCGATGAAGCGCACGCGCTCGACACGTTCGCCCTGGGTGCCCAGCTTGCCGTGGTAGACCACCCGGTCGAGACCGGCCACACGCGATTCGAGCCTGCGCTTGCGGTCCTGGTCGAAGAAGAACTTGGCGTCGGCCAGGCGTGGGCGCACCACGCGTTCGTTGCCCTGGATCACGCGGGCCGGGTCGGCAGGGCTGATGTTACTGACGATCAGGAAGCGCTCGGTCAGCCGCCCGTCGCCGTCCAGCAGCGGAAAATATTTCTGATTGGCCTTCATCGTCAGGATCAGGCACTCGGGCGGCACGGCCAGAAACTCCGGCTCGAATCGGCACAGCAGCACGTTCGGCCGCTCGACCAGTGACGTCACCTCGTCGACCAGCGCGTCGTCGTCGATTGGCTGCAGCCCTTCGTGCGCCGCGGCCACCGACAGCTGGCGCACGATCTCGGCGCGGCGCGCCTCGAAGCTGGCGATCACCGCGCCCTCGTCGCGCAATTGGTCGGCGTAGCTGTCGGCGTCGCGCAGTTCGATCTCGGGCACCGCGGCTTCGAAACGATGGCCCTGGGTGATGCGCCCTGCGTTCAGGCCCAATGCGCTGATCGGCACCACGTCGGCACCGTGCAGCGCCACCAGGCGATGCGCCGGACGCACGAAGTTGACGCTGGTCCAGCCCGGCTGGAAGTCGGGCCCCGATCCGATCTGCAGCTGGTACTGCATCAGCTTGGGGATCGGCAGCCGCGTGATGGCTTCGTTGACCGCTCGATCCAGGCCCACCTGAAGCGCACGGCCTGCAGCAATTTGGGTGTGAAACAGGGCGTCGGCCTTTCCATCCGACTCCACCGTGACTCGTTCCCGGATGATTTCGGTCCAGTTGGCGTCTTCTGGGTAGGCGTAGTTCGCAGCCAGCTTCTTGCGCAGCGCAGCTGTGGGCTGGCCCTCGCCGTCCAGCCCGATCTTGGCCGGCATCAACTTGTCTCGCCGCGTCGATGGTGGTGATACTGAGTAAACGTTCTCGACATGCACGGCCAGTCGTCGCGGCGACGCGTACGAGGTCACACGCGCATCGGCCGGCGCCAGGCCCTGCGCCTTCAGGCTGTCGGCCAGCACGTCGGCAAAGGCCTGGCCGAGCTTCTTCAACGCCTTGGGTGGCAGCTCTTCGACCAACAATTCGACCAGCAGGCTTTGCGTGTCGCTCATTTCAGGCCGCCTTCTTTGCAGCCTGCTCGGCCAGTCGGGCCGACACCTCGTCGGCCCAGGCGCGCGGCGCCATCGGGAAGCCCAGGCGCGCGCGGCTGTCGAGGTAGCTTTGCGCCACGCTGCGCGCCAGGTTGCGGATGCGGCCGATGTAGGCGGCGCGCTCGGTCACGCTGATGGCACCGCGCGCGTCCAGCAGGTTGAAGGTGTGCGCGGCCTTCAGCACCTGCTCATAGGCGGGCAGTGCCAGCTGCTGCGTCATCAGATGCTGCGCCTGGCGTTCGTGGGCGCTGAAAGCACCGAGCAGGAAATCGACATCGCTGTGCTCGAAGTTGTAGGTGCTCTGCTCGACCTCGTTCTGGTGGTAGACGTCGCGGTATTTCAGGCCATCGGTCCAGACCAGGTCATAGACGTTGTCCACGCCCTGTAGGTACATCGCCAGCCGCTCCAGGCCGTAGGTGATCTCGCCGGTGATGGGTTTGCAGTCGATGCCGCCCACTTGCTGGAAGTAGGTGAACTGCGTCACCTCCATGCCGTTGAGCCAGACCTCCCAGCCCAGGCCCCAGGCGCCCAGGGTCGGGTTCTCCCAGTCGTCTTCGACAAAACGCACGTCGTTGGCACGCAGGTCGAAGCCCAGCGACTTCAGGCTGCCGAGGTACAGATCGAGGATGTCGGTCGGCGCGGGTTTGAGCACCACCTGATACTGGTAGTAATGCTGCAGCCGGTTGGGGTTGTCACCATAGCGGCCATCCTTGGGCCGGCGGCTGGGCTGCACGTAGGCGGCCTTCCAGGGCTCGGGGCCCAGCGCGCGCAAGAAGGTGGCGGTGTGGCTGGTGCCGGCGCCGACTTCCATGTCGTAGGGCTGCAGCAGCGCGCAGCCCTGGGCGTCCCAGTACGACTGCAGGGTGAGGATGATCTGCTGGAAGCTCAGCATGGGGGTCTGCGGCGATCAGGGCCGCGCGGCGAAAACCCTTGATTTTACGGGTCGGGGCGTGATCGCGATGGCCGCGCAGACCGCCAGCGCCAGCCCGATCAGCGGCCACAGGCCGAACTGCGAGGCCCAGCGGGCAAACGGGGTCAAGCCGTGCCGCCCTTGAACGCGGCCCGCCAGCACACCCGGGGTGACGGGCGGCAGTTGCGCCAGCACGCGGCCCCGGTGATCGATCACCGCGGTGGCGCCGGTGTTGGTGGCGCGCAGCATCGGGCGCTGGAATTCCAATGCGCGCATGCGCGAAATTGCCAGGTGCTGGCCGATGGCGATGGTGTCGCCAAACCAGCCGATGTTGCTGAGGTTGACGAACAGCGTGGGTGATCGTGCCGGGTCGGCAAAGCGCTGCGCCAGCTCTTCGCCGAACAGGTCTTCATAGCAGATGTTGGGCGCGGCGCGTTCGCCTTGCACGTCGAACGATGCCGGCACGGGCACGCCGCGCCTGAAGTCACCCAGCGGGATCTGCATCAATTCAGTGAACCAGCGAAACCCCTGGGGGATGAATTCACCGAACGGCACCAGGTGGTGCTTGTCGTAGCGGTAGCTGCCGCCAGGCGCGCGTGCGGCAGCGGACAGGCCGACGACCGAATTGGTATAGCCGCTGTCGAAGTCGCCCAGCGGCACGCCGACCAGCGCGGCCTGTCTGCCCGTCGAAAAGCGCTGCACCAGGCCGGCCCAGTAGCCGGGAGCGAAGCTGTCCAGCTGGTCGGGCAGCAGCGGCACCGCGGTCTCGGGCGCCACCACCAGGTCGGCGCGGCTGGCAAGCAGCCGGCTGGCCACCCATTGCAGCGTGCCGGACATGCGCTCGAGCGCGAACTTCTCGTCCTGCGCCACGTCGGGTTGCAGCAGGTCCACGCTCAGTTCGCGGCCGGGCTGGGTGAACTCGCCCGGGCCTGTGGTGGCGGCCACGCCCAGCACCAGCAACGCCATCGCCGGCGCGGCCCAGCGCGCCCGGCCTCGGGCGGACAGTGCCTGCGCCAGGGCGGCGGCCAGCAGTGCAAGGACGGCCCCGATGCCGTAGACCCCGACCCAGGGCGCCAGGCTGGCCAGCGGCGCGTCGACCTGCGAGTAGCCGCTGGCCACCCAGGGAAAGCCGGTGAAGATCAGGCCGCGTGCCAGCTCGGCCAGCAGCCAGCAGGCGGCAAACAGCGGCAGGTCAGGCCAGCCGCCGCGGCGCCAGCGGCGGTACAGCGCGGCGGCCAGCGCCAGGTACAGCGACAGCAGCGCGGCGAGCACGAACACGGCCAGGGCCGCCAGCCAGGCCTGCAGGTGGCCGTAGCGGTGCATGCTGATGAACAGCCACCACACGCCGGCCAGCAACCAGGCCGTGCCGTAGCACCAGCCCAGCCAGGCGGCATGGCGCGCACCGGAACTGCGGTCGAGCCGCCAGACCAGCACCGCTGCACCCAGGATCGGCAGGCCCCAGGCCCAGGGCTGCACGAACGCCAGCGTCTGCACGGCGCCCAGCGCCGCGATGGCCAGCGACTCCAGCACGCCCAGGGCTGGCTGGCGGCGCGGCAGTGGCTTGGGGGTCAAGCGTCTGCGTCTTCGCTGCCGTCGGCCGCACTGCGGTTGACGCGGAACCAGCGCACCGAGCCGCCGCGCGTCAGCATTACCGTGAAACGCAGGCCACCGATCGACACCGTCTCGCCGCGTCGTGGCACCCGGCCCCATTCATGGGCGACCAGGCCGCCGATGGTGTCGAAGTCGTCTTCGGGCAAGTCGGTGCCGAAGGCGCGGTTGACGGCGTCGATGTCAACGTCGCCGGCCACCCGCTGGCTGCCGTCGGCCAGCGTGTAGATGCCGTTTTCGACTTCGTTGTCGTCGAACTCGTCCTCGATCTCGCCGACGATCTCTTCGAGCACGTCCTCGATCGTGATCAGCCCGGCGGTGTTGCCGAACTCGTCGATCACGATCGCCAGGTGGTTGCGGTTGGACCGGAAGTCGCGCAACAGCTCGTTGAGCCGCTTGCTCTCGGGCACGAAAACCGCCGGCCGCAGCAGCGTGCGCAGGTTCAGCCCCGGCGCACGCTGCAACTTCAGCAAGTCCTTGGCCATCAGCGTGCCGATGATGTTCTCGCGCTGGTCTTCGTACACCGGGAAGCGCGAATGTGCGGTCTGGATCACGCTGCCCAGCAGCGCGTCGTAGCCGGCATTGATGTCCAGCAAGTCCATGCGCGGGGCGGCCACCATCACATCGCCCGCCGTCAGGTCGGCCATGCGCAGAACGCCTTCGAGCATCAGGCGCGACTCGGGCTCGATCAGCTCGCGCTGCTCGGCGTCGGCCAGCGTCTTCATCAGCTCGGCCTTGCTGTCGGGCCCCGGCGAGAGCATTTCGATCAGGCGCTCGAAGAGGCTGCGCCGGTCGGCAGGTGCGGCGGCGGCGCGCTGCGGCCGACTCGGATGAGGGTCTGACACGGCGGTGTCGGTAGTCGGGACGGGGCCGAGAATACCCCAGCGCAGGCCCCCGGCCCAGCCGGGCCGCCCGACACGGCGCGCGCCACAAGCCTTTGGCCTTGACACACGCTGGGCCTTGTCCCACAGTCCGGCGCCCTCATCTGGAGGGGTGTGCATCGCGCACCCACCCAACGATCAGACACCAGCGACCACCGCACGCCACCATGACCACCGGCCTCATTCCCGCCACCATCCTCACCGGCTTTCTCGGCAGCGGCAAGACCACCTTGCTCAAGCGCGTGCTCAGCGAAGCCCACGGCCAGAAGATCGCCGTCATCGAGAACGAGTTCGGCGAAGAGAACATCGACAACGAGATCCTGGTGGCCGAAACCCAGGAGCAGATCATCCAGATGAACAACGGCTGCGTGTGCTGCACCATCCGCGAGGACCTGCGCACGACGCTGACCGATCTGGCCGAGAAGCGCCGCAAAGGCGAATTGAGCTTCGACCGCGTGGTGATCGAGACCACCGGGCTGGCCGACCCCGGCCCGGTGGCGCAGACCTTCTTCATGGACGACGTGATCGCCGAGAGCTACCTGCTTGACTCGATCCTGACCCTGGTCGACGCCAAGCATGCCGAGGGCCAGCTCGACACGCGCCAGGAGGCGCGCCGCCAGGTGGGTTTTGCCGATCAGATCTTCATCAGCAAGTCCGACCTGGTGGCCCAGGACGAGGTCGATGCCCTGATGCACCGGTTGAAGCACATGAACCCGCGTGCGCCGCAGCGCAAGGTGCATTTCGGCGAAGTGCCGATTGCCCAGGTGTTCGACCTGAAGGGGTTCAACCTGAATGCCAAGCTCGACATCGACCCCGAGTTCCTGAATGACGGCGGCGGGCACGAACACCACGACCACGAACACGACGAGCACTGCGAACCAGGATGTGAGAAGGAAGGCTCGGGTCCGACTGATCTCCCGAACCTCGCCCTGTTGTGCCGCCATCATCATCGGGTCACCCACCGCGCCGGCTGGAACATGAGCCGATGGATATCCGACCTCCTCGAACCCGGAGAGATCCGGTTCAAATGGACCACACCCGGCGGTGCCGTCATCTACTCACAACAACACCAGATCCG
>Ga0073899_10001422_pt1 | contig 21917 bp, 23 predicted proteins | sample KloWWTmetaKNB5Ph_FD_88975 | JGI IMG/M metagenome (GOLD analysis project Ga0073899, IMG submission 88975) | Active sludge microbial communities from Klosterneuburg, Austria, studying microevolution and ecology of nitrifiers - Klosterneuburg... | ecosystem: Engineered > WWTP > Aerobic digester >... | reverse complement strand
CCCGCCGCCTAGACTGGCCGGGTGATCTTCAAGCGCGTCGGCGAGTCCCGTCCCTACCCCGAGCACGGCTACGTGCAGAAGCAGTGGGCCGCGATCGCGCCGGTGCAGGTGCGGCTGGACGAACTCGTCACCACCAAGCGGACGCTCGACCTCGACGCCCTGCTGGAGGAGGATTCCACCTTCTACGGCGACCTCTTCGCCCATGTCGTGGCGTGGCGGGGCGACCTGTACCTCGAGGACGGACTGCACCGCGCGCTGCGTGCCGCCCTCCAGCAGCGCCAGACCATGCACGCCCGCGTGCTCGACCTCAAGTAGGCTGGATGGGTTGCGCCGCGAGCAGGAGAGTGTCATGAAGGAAGTCATCCGGGTCCTCAAGACCCCCCTGACCATGATCCTGCTGCTCGCTTTCGTCGGCTACGGCGCGTACTGGGGCTACCAGCACGCCACCGCTCCGACCGCCTCCAGGACGGCCACCCCCTGCGTGATGACCGACGTCGGCGGGGAGCTCACCACCAGGTCGGTGACCATCCGGGTGCTCAACGGGGGGGACCGCAACAACCTGGCCAAGACCATGTCACTCTCGCTGCGCGCCTTCGGGTTCACGATCGCCCGGGTGAACAACACGACCGAGAAGGTCGAGAAGACAGTCATCGTCGGTCCCGCCGAGGACGACCCCCAGGTGAGCCTGCTGCACGGGTTCTTCCCCGACGCGACCGTTCAGGTGGACGGTCGCACCGACGGTGTCATCGACGTGCTGCTGGGCAACAAGACCACCGACCCCAACCGTGACGCGCCCCGGTCGATCCCGGTCAGCGGCCCGGTGTGCATCGCGGCCCCGATCGCCGCCAGCGCCACCCCGTCCGCGAGCGGGTCGCCGACGAAGTCCGCCTCGCCCTCGCCGTCACCGTCGAAGAGCACGAAGAAGTAGCGCTCAGTCGTACTCGGTGGCCCAGCGCGCCAGCCGGCCGCCGCGCGAGATGGCGCGGAAGCGGTGCTCCACCCGACGCCGGTCGCGGGCGTTCGTGACCACCAGCAGGTCGTCGCCGACGCGGATCCGGTCGTCCGGCCTCGGGGTGAAGGGCTCCTCGTCCCGGACGATGAGGGAGACGACCGAGTTCTTCGGCAGCCGCAGTTCCCGGATACTCACCCCGTGCAGCCGGGAGGAGGGCGGGACGTGCACCTGCATCATGTCGGCCTTGATGGTGTCCAGCGCGGCGAACTCGACCTCGAGGTCGGTCGCGTCCTCGCCTGAGGACACCCGCAACAGCCGGGCGACCCGGGGCAGGGTGGGTGCCTGCAGCAGGGTGAACACCACCACGAACGCGAACACCATGTCGAAGATCTCCGCTGCCCGGGGCGAACCGGCGGCCAGCGGCACGGTGGCCATGATGATCGGGACGGCCCCGCGCAGCCCCGCCCACGAGATAAACACCTGCTCGCGCCACGGCAGCCGGAACCACCCCAGGCAGGCCACGACCGAGGCCGGGCGCGCCACGAAGGTGAGGAAGGCGCCCGCCGCGAGCCCGCTCAGCGCGGCGACCGGCGAGATGGTGAGGGGGTCGGCCAGCATGCCGAGCATCACGAACAGCCCGATCTGGGCGATCCAGCCCAGTCCCTCGGCGAACGACCGGGTGGCATGGCGGTGTGGCAGCTCGCCGTTGCCGAGCACGAAGGCCGTCACGTAAACGGCGGCGAAGCCGGAGAGGTGCAGCCAGCTGCCGAGGCCATAGGAGAGCACCGCCCAGCCCAGCGCCGCGAGGGGGTAGAGGCCCGAGGCCGGCAGGGCGATGCCGCGCAGCACCCGCACCCCCAGCCAGCCCAGCGCCGCGCCGACGAGCACGCCGCCGGCCAGTTCGAGCAGGATCAGCGTCCCCATCCACACCGGGCTGTCGTGCGTCCCCTGGCCCAGTGACCAGCTGGTGGCGGTGGCGACCAGCAGCACGATCGGGGCGTCGTTGAAGCCCGACTCGGCTTCGATGGTGGCCCGCAGCCGGGCCGGCAGCGGCACCTTGCGCAGCACCGAGAAGATCGCGGCCGCGTCCGTCGGCGACATGATCGCGCCCATCAGGATGGCGCTCGTCGGCTCCAGCCCGAGCAGGAAGTGGGCGAAGGCTGCGACGGCGGCCACCGACACCCCGACGCCGAGGGTCGCGAGCAGCACCGCAGCCGGCAGCGCGCCGCGGATCTCGGCCCAGCGGGTGGTGAACCCACCCTCGGCGAGGATGACGACCAGGGCCGCGAAGCCGAGGGTGTGGGCCAGGTCGGCGTTGTTGAAGTCGAGGCCCAGCTCACCCACCAGCGCGCCGAGGCCCAGGAACAGCAGCAGCGACGGGAGCCCGAACCGGGTTCCCAGCCGGGCGGCACCGATCGAGGCGAGCAGGACCACCGAGCCGAGCAAGAGCACCTGGTCCAGTTCCACGCCGCCTCCTTGCCCGGAGTCTAGTGAACGGCAGCCGCCCGACGGCGCCGCCAGCGCAGGTACGCCAGCGCGGCGGCGGTGACGACCAGGGCCCAGGCGAGGTAGACGCCGGTCGCGACTGCCAGACCCGCGACCGCGACCAGCGCGACCACGGCGACCCGCCGGGAACGGCTGCCGCGCGGGAGCAGCTTCACGGCTGCCGCGATCCCGACCGCGTAGACCGCGACGAACTCACCGGTGGTGAGCAGGACGAGCGGCTGCGGCCCGATGCCGAGCCGGAACGCGGCCAGCGCGGCCAGTACCGACCCCACCGAGACGACAGCGAGGCTGCGCCGCGGCACTTCGCCGGCGCTGCTGCCCTTGGACAGCCAGCCCGGCAGTGCCCCGTCCCGACCCAGGGCGGCACCGAGTTTGGCGGTGGCGGCGTAGTACGCGTTCATCGTGCCGAGGGTGAGCAGGATCGCGGCGACCGCGGCGAAGCCCCGGGCGCTGCCGCCGATGCCGACGGCCAGCAACTCGCCCAGTGGAGCGGCCGAGTGCGCGGCGGACGGCCCCAGCACCAGCACCACGGCAAGCGCGAGGGCGAGGTAGAGGACTCCGATCACGATGACCGCCAGGGCAGTGGCCCGGGGCAGGTCGCGGCGCGGGTCGCGGAACTCACCGGCCAGGTGGGTGATCGCCTCCCAGCCGACGAAGCTCCAGGTCAGCAGGGCCATCGCGGACACGATGCCGCCGAGGCCGTGCGGCGCGAAGGGCTGCAGGTTCGCCGGATCGGCGTGCGGGGCCGCGATCGCCACGGCCCCCACCAGGAACAGCGCGAGCAGCCCGGCCAGGACGAGCTGCAGGCGACCGGTGAGCTGGACACCGAAGGCGTTCGCAGCGGTCACGGCGAGCATCAGCGCGACGGCGGTGATCGCGGTGGTGAGTTGCCCGCCGCCGATCGCGGCCGTCACGTACGCGCCGCCGAACATGGCCGCAGCCGGCGCGCCGAACGGGACGGCGAAGAAGAAGCACCACCCCACCACGGCCGCGACCCGGTCACCGAACGCGAGCCGGGCGTACGTGGAGACCCCGCCCGCATCGGGGTAGCGGGCACCGAGGGAGGCGAAGGTGGCGGCCATCGGCGCCGAAGCGACGCAGAGGACGAGCCAGGCGACGAGCGAGGCGGGCCCCGCCGCTTCGGCAGCCAGCGCGGGCAGGGCGATCACCCCGGTGCCGAGCACCGCGCCCACGTACAGCGCGGTGCCCTGCAGGGTCGTCACACCGGGGCCGGGGACAGCGCTTGTACTCACCCGCGCATTCTTCCCCATCCCCCGGGCGGGCCGCCTACCCCGCAAACGCCATCGAAAGTCAAGGATGCCGCCGAACGTTCGGCGGCATCCTTGACTTTCGATGGCGGCTGGTGAGCGGGAAGCCCGCTCTCAGGCGAACAACTCCCTGGCCCGGGCGGCCTGGACGACCGCGTCGAGGTCGCCGCCGACCTGGGCGGTGACCGCCGCCGCGACGGCGCCCTCCACCAGCGGCCCGTCCGCAAACCGGACGTGGGCCCGCTCGTCGTCGTCGAGGAAGTCCAGCACCGCCTCCACTGTCATGGTGGCTGAGCCCAGGTCGGTCAGGATAGCGACGTCGTGGCCCCCGGCCCGGAGTTCGGCGACCGCGGCCTCGACCTTGTCGAAGGAGGTGCCGATGCGTCCGTCGTCCGTTCCTCCGGCTGCCCGCAGCAGCACGTCCCGGGCCATCTGGGCGGCGAGTTCGACCACGCCGTCGGCCAACTGGACAGAGTGCGAGACGATGACGAGCGCGACGCTCATGCGGCCTCGGCAGCGTCCGCCGCTGCTGCCAGCAGGTACGCCGTGGACGTGGCTCCCGGATCCTTGTGCCCGATCGAACGCTCGCCGAGGTAGGAGGCACGGCCCTTGGTGGCCCTCAGCGGGATGGTCGCCTCGGCGCCGGCCGCGGCGGCCTCCGCAGCGGCCCGCAGGGTAGCTGTGGGGGTGGCACCGGCCGCGGCCGCGGCGCGCGCGGCTTCCAGCGCCGGCGTCCACGCGTCCACCATGGTCTTCTCGCCGGTGGTCGCCTTGCCGCGCGCCACGATCCCCTCCAGTGCGCCGGCGATGATCGCCGCCACCCCGTCGGAGTCGAGGTCGCCGTCCGCAGCCTTGGCCGCCCGCAGGAAGGCCGTCCCGTACAACGGGCCGGCGGCGCCGCCGACCGTGCTCATCAGGGTCGACGCGACGATCTTCAGCACCCCCTGGACATCGTCGGCGCCGGCTTCGAGCTTGGCCACCACGGCCCGGAACCCGCGGTCCATGTTCTCGCCGTGGTCACCGTCCCCGATCGCCCGATCGAGGTCGATGAGTTCCATCCGGTGTTCGGAGAGGACGGCCTGGGCGCCGCGGATCCATGCCAGCGCCCAGGCGGTCGAGAGAGTGTCGCTCACCCCCACATCCTCACACGCCGCGACGCAGCGCGGGGGTGTGCACCGGCGCGTCCCACAGCGCGGTGAGTTCGTCGTCGAGCACCAGGACGGTGATCGAGCAGCCCTGCATCTCCAGGCTGGTGATGTAGTTGCCGACGAGCGAGCGGGTGATCTCCAGCCCGGCCTCCGCCAGGCGCTTGCGGGCGTGGTTGTAGACGATGTAGAGCTCGGCCTCGGGCGTGCCACCCATGCCGTTGACGAAGAGCAGCACCTTCGAGCCGGCCTCGGGCTTGAGGTCGGCCAGGATCGGGTCGACCAGCTGGTCGGTGATCGAGTCGGCCGACGCCATCGGGATGCGGTGCCGGCCCGGCTCGCCGTGGATACCGATGCCGATCTCGATCTCGTCCTCGGTCAGGTCGAAGGACGGCTTCCCCGCGTGCGGGACGGTGCAGGCGGACAGCGCCACGCCCATCGAGCGGACCTGCGCATTCACCTTCTCTGCGATGGCGAGCACCCCGTCGAGGTCGTCGCCGCGCTCCGCTGCGGCTCCGGCGATCTTCTCGACCAGCACCGTGCCGGCCACGCCGCGGCGTCCGGCCGTCCACGTGGAGTCCTCCACGGCCACGTCGTCGTTGACGACGATCGCCTTGACGACGATGCCGTCCGCGTCGGCCAGTTCGGCGGCGGTCTCGAAGTTCAGCACGTCACCGGTGTAGTTCTTCACGATGTGCAGCACGCCACGGCCGGAATCGACGGCCTTCGTGGCCTCCAGGATCGGGTCCGGGGTCGGCGAGGTGAACACCGCACCCGGCACGGCCGCGTCGAGCATGCCCATGCCGACGTACCCCGCGTGCAGCGGTTCGTGCCCCGAGCCGCCACCGGAGACCAGACCGACCTTGCCCTGCACCGGCGCGTCGGCCCGGACCACCCAGTCGGGGTCGGTGTGGACGACGACGAGGTCGGCGTGGGCGGCCCCGAAGCCGGCCAGGGTCTCAGCCACGACAGCTGCGGGGTCGTTGATCAGTTTCTTCACAGGGCTCTCCTTTGAGACGGGTGGGTGGGCAGTGCCAACTCTGCCGTTTCGGACGGGGTGTCGGAAGGGCAGCCGCGACGCACTTTCGTTCATGGTCCCGGGAGCGGAGTGAACGAACGGCAGCGAGAGTGAGTGCGACGCCGGGGTCAGAGGGTGCCCTTGACGAGGAGGTAGCACGCGTACGGCAGGGTTTCCCCGGTGCGCACCGTGACCTGCGCGCGGGCGGCGAGATCGTAGAACTCGGCGCGGCGATCGCTGCCCCGGGCCGGGACCGTCCTGCCTTCGGTCGATTCCCACACACCGCGGGCCGCCGGGGTGGCGGGCGACTCCGTCCCCTCGTCGGTGAGCATGTGCACCACCGGTTCGCCGAACCCGTCCAGCGGCAGTACCGACAACACTGCCCGCAGCACCTCGACCGTGCCGGCGGCCGGCAACTCCACAGTGCGCCGGCCACAGGAGTGGGCCGGGAAGTTCCGGTCGACAACTGCGACCATGTCGCCGTGCCCCATCTCGGCCAGTGCGACCAGCAGCTGCGGCACCAGCAACGGGTCGAGGCCCTTCAGCACGGCACCACCGCGGAGGTCCGGGCGCCCACCAGCAGCTCGGCGGCCAGTCCGACAAGCCGGGCCGGAGCGGAGTCGGCATGCCGCTCCACCACGATCCGGCGGGAAACCCGCAGCACGCCGCGAGCAGCGCCCTCCCGGAGGTCCTCGGGCAGCGACTCGATGTCCCTGGTCTTGGCCGCCCCGATGATCCGGCGCGACATCTTGGCCGCGGCGAACAACCATGCCTGCGACCGCCACTCCGCGATCCGCTGGTCGACGAACCTGTCGTCCCACACCCTGGGGTCACGCCGGCTCGGCCAGCGGCGCCGGAACTCGGCCTCGAACGCATCCCACGTCTGCTCGACCAGCCGCAGGCACCAGTGCGCCATCTCGTCCTCACCGAGGGCATAGGCGCGCGCGGCCGCGATGACGTAATTGGCGAACAGGGCGCCGAGGTCGAAGCCGACCGGGCCGTAGAAGGCGAACTCGGAGTCGAACGCCTTCACGCTGTCGCACACCGGTGAGCCTGCAGGCTGCCGCACCATCACTGAGCCGGTGTGCAGGTCGCCGTGCAGCAACGCCTCGGCGTGGGTCATGAAGAGCCACTTGGCTTCGCCCATGGCTGCCAGCATCGCGGCATCGGCCTGGAATTCGGCGGCGTCACCGGCATTGGCGGCCAGCACGCTGTTGCGACCGGCGTCCACCAGCGGCTCGGTGAACACCAGGTCCTCCGTGATCTCGCAGAGTTGCGGGTTCAGCGCGGCCGCGACGGCCGCGGCGTGGCGGGAACGCTCCAGTGCGAAGACCGAGGTGCCGAAGGCGACTGCGCCGACGTAGGTGCCCATCGCGGCGGCTGCGCCCTCGCTGCGCCGTCCCTCGTTCAGCACCCCGCGCCAGACCTGGTGGTCGGTGAGGTCCTCCATTGCGATGATGTAGCGCTGCGGGTCGTAGCTGTACACCTCGGGCAGCAGGTCGGGCACCAGCGCGTGGTGGGTGCGCAGGCTCTCGACCTCATGGCGGGCGCGGTCGGGGGTCATCGGCCACCCCTCGCCCGTCATCCGCACCCAGGGCAGCGCCTGCTTGAGGCAGAGGCCCCGACCCTGGTCGTCGGTGGCCAGGAATACAAGATTGAGGTTGCCGTCCCCGACCTCCCGGATCGACACCAGTCGATCGGCGTCGATCCGCGCCGCGAGCTCGGGACGCTGTCGGACGTAGTCGGCGAAGGTGGCCTCAGTGAGGAATTCGTAATCAGCCATGCTCGGTGCTCCTCCTTCTGGAACGACTCAGGTCGCGGGGGTGTAGCGGACTCGTTTTCGGGACATCGTGTAGGAGAACAACAACGCAACGAGGAGCACCAGCCCCTTGGCGGTGTCCTGGTAGTAGTACTGGAAGCCCTTCATGGTGAGCCCGGTGAGCACGATCCCGACCAGGAGCGCGCCCAGCAGTGTGCCCCACGCGTTTGGCTTGCCCATGCCCAGCACCGAGGTCCCGACCAGGGCCACCGCCACCGCCTCCAGCAGGCTGGAGGCGCCGGCATTCACGTCACCCTGGCCGATCCGCGACACCAGGATCAGCCCACCCACCGCGGCGAACATGCTGCACAGCACATAGGCCAGGCCGCGGTAGAAGCCGACCGGGACGCCGGAGAGCCGCGCCGCCTCGGGATTGGCTCCGACGGCGTACATCAGTCGGCCCCACTTGGTACGGGCCAGGAAGAACCAGGTCAAGACCACCAGCACCAGCATGATCACGACCGGGATCGGGATCGGGCCGATCGTGCCGCGGTCGATCAACAGGAATTCCGGGGTGAACTTGCCCGGAGCCGGGGTGCCGTCGCGCAGCACCATGCCGGCGGAAACCGACTGGCCGTCCACCGGGATCAGCTTGACGCCCTGGATCACGAACATCATCGCCAAGGTGGCCAGGAGGTCAGGGATCTTGCAGAAGACGATCAGGAACGCGTTCACGAGGCCGACGAGCAGGCCGACCACCAGCACGACCACGACCGCAGTACCGCCGGTGAGGTTGTAGAAAACCATCGTCATCGCAGCCATCTGGACGGCCAGGCCGGCCTGGGACCCGATCGACATGTCCATGCCGCCGACGACCATCGAGAAGGTCATCCCCAGCCCGAGGATCGCCGTCACCGAGGCGAACTTCAGCATCGCGAAGATCGACGCGGGGGTCCCGAAGGCCGGCTCGCTCAGCGCGAAGTAGATGAACAGCAGCACGGTCACGGCCACGAAGCCGTACTTCACCACGCCGTCCTGCAGTCGTATGGCCGGGCTCAGGTCGTCCGGGCCGGGTGCCCGGGGCGGTCGCCGGCGAGCGCTCTGCTGGCCGGTTCCGGAGCGAGTGGTCGTGTCCGTCATCGTGGTGCCACCTCCGACATGCTGGTCATGATTGCCTCTGAGTCCACCTCGGTCGCGTGCCGATCGAGGACGATCCGCCCCTCGACCATCACGAGGATCCGATCTGCCACCTCGCGGATCTCCTCCACGTCGGAGGAGAGCACGACGACGCAGGCGCCCTTGCCCGCGGCGTCGCGCGCCTTCTGGGAGAGGTCGTGCCGCGCCCCGATGTCGACCCCGCGGAAGGGCTCGTCCATCAGGATCACCTTCGCACCGCTGCTCATCCAGCGACCGACGACGACCTTCTGCTGGTTCCCGCCCGACAGCGCGTCCACCGCCTGGTCGGGGCCGGTGGAGACCACCCCGAACTCGGCGATGACGGCCTTCGCGCGGGTACGCTCGGCGCGACGGTTGATGATCCCGAACGGGCTCACCCGTCCCAGGAACGGCAGCGACACCGTGTGCGCCAGGGACCAGCCGGGCAGCATAGCCTCGGCGGCCCGGTTCTCCGGCACCAGGTAGATGCCACGACGGACTCCGTCCCCGACGCTACGGGGGTGGAACGGCTCACCGTCCAGTCGCAGGGTACCGGCGCGGAGCGGGTCCGCCCCGACGATGCCACGGGCGAGTTCGGACTTGCCGGCACCCAGCAGACCGACCACCCCGGTCACCTCGCCGTAGCGCAGCTCCAGGTCCACCGGCGTCGAGCGCTTCAGCAGTTGCACGCCCCGCAGTTCCACCGCGACCACGCCGCCGTGGCGCCGGTCGGTCTGTTCGACCTCCACCACGACGTCCTCGCCCAGCATCGAGCGAACGGCCCGGTTCATGTCCAGCGGAGATTCCTGACGATCCTTGATCAGCCCGTCGCGCAGCACGACGAGGTGGTCGGCCAGGGACTGGATCTCGCTGAGGTGGTGGGACACGTAAAGCACGGCCACGCCCTCGTCCCGCAGCCGGGTGACCACCCCGAACAGCCGCTCGGCCTCGGCTTGGGACAGCGTCGAGGTCGGCTCGTCCAGCACCAGCACCCGGGGGCGCTTCACCAGGGCCCGCGCCAGCACCAGCAGTTGGGCGTCGGCGATGCCGAGTTCGAAGACATCTGTGCGCAGTTTGGTGTCGCTCCACTCGAGGTCGAGGGTCTCAGCGACAGCGCGGGCCCGCGGCAGCAGCCGTCGCAGCGAGCCGATCGGCGGCAGCCCGCCCTGCACGATCTCCTCGAAGAGCAGGTTCTCGGCCACGGTAAGGCCGGGGACGATGCTCTCGTCGATCCGCTGGTGGACGGTCTGGACGCCGTTGTGCGCAGCCGTCAGGGGTGACGTGATCTCGGCCGGGAGCCCATCGACCAGGATGTCGCCGGCGCTGCGCTGGTACACCCCCGCCAGGATCTTGATCAGGGTCGACTTGCCGGCTCCGTTGGCACCCAGCAGGGCGGTCACCTTGCCCGCGTCCAGGGCGAGCGTGACCCCCTTGAGGACCTGGTTGGCGCCGAACGACTTCTCGATACCGCGCAACTCCAAGGCGTAGCGCCCGTGATCCGGGACGGGATGGGCCTGAGGTGTCACTGGGCTTCCTTCCCTCGCTACGCCCTGGAGTCGGTTGGGCATCAGAACTTGACCGCTGGGATCCAGTCGGCCGAGACGATCTCGGAGATGTTCAGCGCCGGTTCGGCCGCCCGCAGGTCGTCCATGTTCTTGATGTTCTTGGAGCGAAGCATCTCCTGGGTCACCAGGATCGGCGGGAACTCGACGTTCTTGGTGTCGAGCTGACCGGCGAGATCGAGTGCCAGGGTACGGGTCACCGCTGCGCCGATCGCATTGGGGTCGGTCGCGCCGGTGGCGACCCACGGGCTGCCCTCAGCGGTCATCAACTCGATGTCCGCCGTGGAGATGTCGGCGCCATAGGCCTTCACCTTGGCCTTCATCCCGGCCTGGTCGAGCGCCGACAGGGTCGCCTTGGTCAGCTCGTCGTAGGGGGCGTAGATCGCCACGACGTCAGGATTGGCCTGCAGCGCGTTGTACACCATGGGTGCGGTGTCGGTGGCGGTCGAGGTGGTGTACTTCCCGGTGAAGAACTTCTGGGTCCAGTTGTTGTCCTTCTTGTACTGCTCCCAGACCACGTTGCGGCGGTCCAGCGGGGCGATGCCCAGCACGTTGACGTAGCCGACCTTCTGGTCCTTGCCGATGTCCTTCAGCATCTGGTCGAGCACGAGGGAGGCCATCTTGGCATCGGACTGCTGGGTCTGGACCGCGTTGGGGGAGCACTTCTGGATCTCGACGTCGTAGATGACGACCTTGATGCCCTGCTCGAGCGCCTTGTTGACGCCGGGGCAGAGGGTGTCCGCGTAGCCATGGCGGACGATGATCCCCTTCACGCCGGAGGCGATCGCCTGGTCGAGCTGGGAGGCTTGGGCGGCGTTGTCGCCCTGTGCGTCGTAGACGTCCAGCTTCATCCCCAGTGCCGCGGCCTGCAGCTTGGTGCCGTTGAGGTACTGCTGGAAGTAGTCTCCCTGGCCGGTGTTCTGGACGATGGCGATGTGCACCTCGCCGGCGTCGAAGGGGGCGGGCTTGGGGGCTGTGGCGGTCTGGGTCTGGCCGCTGTCCGCGGTCGGGGTGGTCGCAGCGGGGGCGGCCCCGCCCTGGCTGCAGGCGGTGACGGCGAGCATCGTGGAACCCACGACGAAGGTAGCGAGGCCGGCTCGCTTGTTCTTGAACATTGGCTGTTGCCTTCCTGTCGTGCGGAAGCCCGTTCTGCCGCGTTGGATGGGTCGGGATGGGTCGGGACTGGTCGGGACTCAGCCGGCGATACCGGTGAGGATGCGTGGATCGAGGGCCGTGGCCGGCTCGACAATCCCAAGTTCTGTGACGACGGCAGAGATCAGGTCGTGCGGGGTGACGTCGAACGCGGGGTTGAAACCGACGACACCCTCCGGCGCGGTCCTGGTGCCCGCGAAGCTGAGCACCTCCGACCCGTCCCGCTGTTCGATCTCGATGTCGTCGCCCGAGGCGGTGGTCAGATCCACGGTCGAGGAGGGTGCGGCGACGAGGAAGGGGATCCCGGCCCGCTGGCACGCCAGCGCCAGCACCACCGACCCCACCTTGTTGGCCGTGTCCCCATTGGCCGCGATCCGGTCGGCGCCGATGATGGCCACATCGGCGAGTCCGCGCAGGATCGTGCTGGCGGCAGCACCGTCGGCTTCCACCACATGCGGGATGCCGTCCTGGACCAGTTCCCAGCTTGTCAGGCGGGCACCCTGCAGCAGCGGCCGGGTCTCGTCCACGTAGACCTGCTCCAGGGCACCCCTGTCGTGCAGTTCGTGGATGATGCCGTACGCAGTGCCCCAGGCGGTGGTGGCCAGCGCGCCGGTGTTGCAGTGCGTGACCACCCGGACCCGCGCCCGTCCGGTCCGCTGCAGGATCCAGTCAGCACCGATCCGGGAGAGTTCACGGTTGGCGGCCTCATCCTCGGCCACGAGTCGGCGGGCGGCGATGAGCACCGCCGCCACCCCGTCCCCCACCAACGGCCAGACCTGGTCGACGCCCCAGGCCAGGTTGACGGCGGTCGGACGGCATCGCCTGATTCGGTCCACTTCTGCAGCGAGCACCTGCTCACTCCACCCGCACTCGGCGGCCTGGTTCATCGCAACGACGACTCCGAGCGCACCCACCGCACCCAGTGCGGGAGCCCCGCGGACGGCCAGCCGCTGGATCGCCCCCACCAGGTCGTCCACCGAGCGGATGTCGAGGTAGCACTCCTCGGTGGGCAGCCGGGTCTGGTCGATCAGCCGAAGCGTGGGTGGCTGCTCAAGCCATTCCAGTGCGCGAATCATGTGACATCCTTCGAACTGCGTTGTCCGATCAGTTGTAAGAAACTTAGTTACAACTGCGCGACCATGTCAACCATCGTCGGGGAATCGCCACGTCGGCGGCGGGAGAGGTCCTAAGCTGACCTGCGACCCGCGAGGAAGGGGCCGACATGGGGCGCACCACGCTCGTCTCGCGTGTATCCAACGACCTGCGTACCGAGCTCGCCGCCGGTACCCACCTGCCCGGCTCCCGGCTACCCGCCGAGGCGCAGTTGGCCGAGCACTTCGGGGTTTCCCGGCCCACGATCCGCGCGGCGCTGCGCGAACTGGAGGCGATGGGGCTGGTGCGCACCCAACATGGGGTGGGCACCTTCGTCATCGAGCAGCCGGCCGTCCGGGCAGGCCTGGAACGGATGGACTCGATCACCGATTCGATCCGCGCGATGGGTCGCGAACCCGGCATGGTCTACGCGAGTCGCGTGGTGCGGCATGTGCTGCCGGAGGAGGCCGGCATCATGGGCATGCCGGGTCAGACCGAGGTGCTGGAGCTGCGCCGCACGATCCTCGCCGACGGCGAGGTGGTTGCCTACTCCTACGACCTGCTGCCGATGGGCATCCTGCCCAGGGAATTCGATCATTCCACCTTGTCAGGGTCCCTGTTCGCGTTCTTCCGCAGCGTCCTGGGGATCGAACCGCACCACGGCTGGGCCGAGGTCCACGCGGTCAATTCCGAACACGTGGGGTGGGGCACCGAGGCCCAGGCGCACAACTTGTTCGTGATGCTGAACCAGCTTCACTACGACGCCGATGACCGACTGCTGCTGTACTCGCGCACCTACTTCATCGAGGGCCGGTACAACTTCACCATCTACCGCAACGGCAACTGACACCCCGTCTCCACCACCCTGCTCCGAGCACCCGGGCCGGGCCCGCGACGCTTCACCAACGTTGACAGGGTCCGGCGTTGGCTCGTAAGTTGTCTGACATCTAGCCATAGATGTCAGATCACGACGAGGTGACGCAGATGACGAGTCCGCAAGATCCGTTGGCGGGACTGGTGGCGGCCAGCCGCGCGATCGGGGCCGACCCTGCCCTGGTCCTGCACGGTGGCGGGAATGCGTCGTTGAAGACCGTCGCCACCGACCTCACCGGCGCCGAGGTGTCGGTCATCCACGTGAAGGGCAGCGGCCACGACATGGCCACCATCACCGCCGAGGGATTCGCACCACTGCGGTTGGACCACCTGCGCCGCCTGCTCCCACCGGTGGTGGTGCCCGACGACACCCTCCAGAACGAACTCCGCTGTGCCCTGCTCGACGCCTCGGCTCCCGACCCGTCGGTGGAGACCCTGCTGCACGTGCTGCTGCCCGATCCCGCCGTCCTGCACTCGCACGCGGACGCGGTGCTGACCCTGAGCAACACCCCCGACGGCCCCGCGCGGCTACGGACGGCCCTGGCCGGGCTGTGCGTCATCGTCGACTACGCGATGCCAGGGCCCGACCTGGTCGCCGCCTGCGATCTGGCGTGGCGCTCCCGCCGCGGGGACGAGATCGGGCTTGTGGTGGTCGGCCACGGCCTGTTCACGACCGGCGCGACCCCGGCTGAGGCCCTGCAACGCCACCTCGAGGTCGTCGCGGCGGCGGAATCTGCAGCTGGTCCGGTTCCCTCGCTCCCCGCGTCCGCACCCGAGCCGGATGCCTCGTTCCAAGAGCTGGCCGGGTTCCGTCGCCGCTGGTGCGAACTGGCCGGGGCTCCGTTGGTGGTGCGCCGCACGCGGGACGCCCGGGTGACCGGGTTCCTTGCCGACCCGGGGCTGCTGGCCGCATCCCAACGAGGTCCACTCACCCCCGACCACGTCTCCTGGACCAAGCCGACGCCGCTGCTCGGCCGCGATCTCACCGCCTTCGCGGCGAGCTACCGCGCGTATGTGGACGACAATCGGAGTCGCCGTCCGGGTGACCTGCATGAACTCGACGCCGCACCCCGGGTGGTGCTGGATCCCGGCCTGGGCATGCTGTCGGCCGGCCGCACGGTGACCGAGGCGGCGGCAGTGGCCGACATCTACGGCCACACCATGACCGCGATCGCGCGCGCCGAGAGGTTGGGCGGCTACCGTCCGTCCGGGCCGGGTCACGTCTTCGACCTGGAGTACTGGCACTTCCAGCAGCAGAAGTTGGGCCGCACCCGCCCCCGCGGCGAGCTGACCGGACAGGTGGCGCTCGTCACCGGGGCTGCGTCGGGCATCGGACGGGGTTGCGCCCGGGCACTGCTGGCGGCGGGTGCCTGCGTGGTGGGGTGGGATCTCGCCGCCGCAGTGACGGACACCTTCGACGACCCCGGGTACCTGGGGCTCCGGGTCGACGTGACCGACCCCGCGGCGGTCGCCACGGCTCTCCAGGCAGGGGTCGACTGGTTCGGCGGTGTCGACATCCTCGTGGTCGCAGCCGGGATCTTCCCTACCAGCGCCAGTCTCGGCGAGCTCGACGCCGGTGCCTGGCGGCGGACGATGGCGGTGAACGCGGACGCCGTGATGGAGCTCTACGGACAGTCCAGGCCGCTGTTGGCTGCCGGGTACCCCTATGGCCGAGTCGTGCTGATCGCGTCCAAGAACGTCGCCGCGCCCGGGCCCGGTGCCGCCGCGTACTCGTCCTCGAAGGCCGCGGTCACCCAGCTGACCAGGGTCGCCGCGCTGGAGTGGGCCCCGCTGGGGATCCGGGTCAACATGCTGCACCCCGACGCCGTGTTCGACACCGGGCTGTGGACGCCCGAGTTGCTGCAGGCGCGGGCCGACCACTACGGGGTGAGCGTGCCGGACTACAAGCGGCGCAACCTGCTCCACACCGAGATCACCAGCAACGCCGTCGGGGAGCTGGCCCGCGTCCTGTGCACCGACGCGTTCGCGTGCACCACCGGGGCCCAGATCCCGATCGACGGCGGCAACGAACGCGTCATCTGAGCCGGAAGGGAACCAGACCAATGCAATCCTCGCACTTCGACTCCGTCCCGCCCCGCCACGGGGACTGGGGGCCGGCCTACCTGATCCAGGGACCGTCCAGCGACATCGGGCTCCTCACTCTTCGCCCCGGGGACGAGATGCCCAACCACCTCCACCACCACTGCGACGAGTCGTTCATCGTGGTGGAAGGCGGGGCGACACTGTGGGTGGACTGCGCGGAGCAGTTCTCCCTCGGCCCCGGCGACGTCTACCGGTGCCCCCCCGGCGAGATGCACTACTTCCGCAACACCACCGGGACGGTGCTTCGGATGGTCTTCATCAAGTCCCCGGCTAGCGCCGGCGACACGGTCACACTGCCGTGGTCTCCCGGGCAGGCCGTACCTCCAACCCCCTCCATCCCAGCCGACACCCACTGAAAGGCGATCCACCATGGCAGACCTGGACGGCAACATCAGCGCGAAGGACTTCGGGCTCGACACCCCCCAGCCCTCCTGGGGCTTCCCCGTGAAGGGAGCCGGTCAGCTCGACTTCGGCATCCGGCACAGGCTCGCCAGGATCTTCGCCCCGGACGGCCGCACCGCCATGCTCGCGTTCGACCACGGCTACTTCCAGGGCCCCACCTCGGGGCTGGAACGGGTCGACCTCAGCATCGTCCCGCTCGCCCCGTACGCGGACGCGCTGATGGCGACCCGGGGAATCGTTCGCTCGGTGATTCCCGCGACGTTGGACAAGGCCCTCGTGTTGCGTGCCTCCGGCGGGCCGTCCATACTGCGTGAACTCTCGAACGAGCGAATCGCCATGGAGATGGCGGATGCGGCCCGGATCGATGCGGCTGCGGTGGCCGTCCAGGTCTTCATCGGGGGCGAAGGCGAGACGCAGTCGATCGAGAACCTCAACCACCAGATCGACGCCGGGCTCCAGTACGGCATCCCCGTCCTGGGCGTGACCGCCGTCGGCAAGGAACTCACCCGCGACGCCCGCTACTTCGGGCTCGCCACCAGGATCATCGCCGAGTTCGGGGCCCAGCTGGTCAAGACCTACTTCATCGAGGACGGCTTCGACCAGGTGGTCGCGGGCTGCCCGGTGCCGATCATCATGGCCGGCGGCAAGAAGCTGCCGGCCGCTGAGGCCCTGGCCATGGCTCACCATGCCATCGACCAGGGTGCGGCCGGAGTCGACATGGGCCGCAACATCTTCCAGCGCCAGCATCCCGTCGCCATGATCCAGGCCGTTCGGGGCGTCGTGCACGACCGGCTCAGCGCCGAGGATGCCCACCAGCTCTACCGCGACCTGTCCGCCGGGGCCGATGACTGAATCGGCGGAGGATCGGGCGCGGACCGAGATCTGCGAGATCGGGCGCAGCCTCTGGCTGCGCTCGATGGTCGCCGCCAACGACGGGAACCTCTCGGTGCGGGTGGGCGAGCGGGTGGTGTGCACCCCCACAGGGGTGAGCAAGGGCTTCCTCACTCCCGATGCACTGTCGGTGGTGGCCCTGGACGGCACCGTGCTGTCGGGGGAGCGCGCGCCCTCGTCGGAGATCAAGATGCACCTCCGGGTCTACGAGTTGGAGCCCGGGGTCGGGGCGGTCGTCCACTCCCATCCCCTGTACGCCACCATGTGGGCAATCAGGGGCGAGGGGCTGCGCTGCCGAATGTTGCCCGAGTCGGTCGTCACTCTCCCGGAGGTCCCGCTGGCGCCCTACGCAACCCCCTCCACCAGCGCGGTCCCCGATTCGATCACCCCCTTGGTGCGAGGTCATCGAGCCTGCCTGCTGGAGCAGCACGGGGCACTCAGCTGGGGTCCGGACCTGATGGCGGCCTACCTGACCATGGAGAGGCTTGAGTACACCGCCGAGTTGGTCTGGCGGCTGCGTGCCGCAAGTGCTGAGAGAGACTTGCCCGAGGCGGAGATCGCCCGGATCGAGCAGCTCTTCGGGGTGTAGGGCCGGCCGGGCACCAACCGATCGGTACGAACCAGAGCCGGTGAGCCCCGTTGAGGGGGTTCACCGGCTGGCGACGTCCGGTCCGACGCCGGGTTGGCGGTGGCGGAGGGATTTGAACCCTCGGAGGGTTGCCCCTCACGCGCTTTCGAGGCGCGCTCTTTAGGCCGCTCAGACACGCCACCGCGGGCGAGTTTAGCCAGCCGGGCACCCCTCGTGCCAATCAACGCCGTTAGCGGTGGTTGGCGAAGAACTCCTGCAGCAGCCGGGAGCAGTCGTCAGCCGCCACACCGCTGACCACCTCGACCCGATGGTTCAGCCGGGGGTCGCGGACGACGTCCCAGAGCGAGGCGACCGCGCCGGCCTTGGGGTCCCAGGCGCCGAGCACCAACCGTCCGACCCGGGCCTGGACCAGCGCGCCGGCGCACATCGTGCACGGCTCGAGGGTGACCACCAGCGTGCAGCCGTCCAGCCGCCAGGTGCCGAGGCGCTCCGCCGCGCGTCGCAGGGCTACCACCTCGGCGTGCGCGGTGGGGTCGCAGGTGAGTTCCCGTTCGTTGCCGGCCGCGGCCAGCAGTTCGCCGGTCGCCGAGAGCACCACCGCACCCACCGGGACGTCGCCGCGGCCGGCGGCCTCCTCGGCCACGGTCAGGGCTGCCCGCATGGCCGGCTCCCAACGGCCGGCGCCGGCGTTGGCCACCTCAGTCGAAGGCTGCGGCGACCGCGCGGGCGAACTCGGGCCCGAACTTCATCCGGGTCGCCACCCGCTCCAGCAGGGTTGAGGTGTCCTCCTCGTACTCCCCGGCGATCGCCTCCAGCTCGAAGTCGGGCAGGCCGGCGTCGGCCAGGATGTCCAGGTCGCCGATGGGGTAGCTGTCCTCGTCGTCGTCGGGCACCTCCAGCCCGAGGTAGTCGATGATGTCGCGCGCGATCGGCCAGTCGGCGCCCGCGACCACGTCGGAGAGGAAGACCTGGACGTGCTTGCCGCGCACCCGCACCAGTGCGAACATCTCCGAGGCCAGCGACACCATGCCGAGCGCGCCGCCGTCGCCCGGGATCCGGCGCAGGTGGTCGATCAGCGCGTCGAGGTCGTTGGCGAGGTCGAGGTCGAGCGCGATCACGGTCGGCTGCCCGTCCTCGCGGTAGGCCGCGACGATCAGGTCGATGTCCTCCTCGCCGGCGTCATCGGGGTAGTCGTCCTCGTCCGCCTCTTCAGCCTCGGCGTCCTCCCCGCCCGCGAGGTCGTCCAGCTCGTCGAGATCGTCCAGACCGGGACGGTCATCGCCTCGGTTGGGCAGTTCCATGTCGAAGTCCCCGGACATACCTCTCCTCACCGCTGGCTGTCCCCATCGTGTCAGAAGCGGACCCATGAGCACAGCCCGGGACCGAGTTGGAGGGGCCTCGGCAGTGTGCGAGGGTTGCACCGTGGAACTACGCGCCATCGACCACCCGCTCGTCTCCCACAAGGTCACGCTGCTGCGCGACCAGGACACCCCGAGCACCCAGTTCAGGCAGCTCGTCGAGGAACTCGTGACGCTGCTCGCCTACGAGGCGACCCGGGAGGTGCGCGTCGAACCGGTCGAGGTCGTGACGCCGATCACCACCACCACCGGGGTGGTGCTGTCGAAGCCGACCCCGCTGGTGGTTCCGATCCTGCGGGCCGGGCTGGGCATGCTCGAGGGCATGATGCGCCTGATGCCGAGCGCCGAGGTCGGTTTCGTGGGCATGGTGCGGGACGAGGAGACCCTGCAGCCGTTCACCTATGCCGAACGGCTGCCCGAGGACCTCTCCGGACGGCAGTGCTACGTGCTCGACCCGATGCTGGCGACCGGCGGCTCGCTCGGCGGGACCGTCCAGTTCCTGGTGAACCGGGGCGCCGACCACATCACCTGCATCTGCCTGCTGGCAGCGCCCGAGGGGATCCAGCGGCTGCGGGAGCTGGTCGACCCGATCGGTGTGCCCTGCACGCTCGTGGTGGCCGCAGTCGACGAGCGGCTGAACGAGGTCGGCTACATCGTCCCGGGCCTCGGGGACGCCGGCGACCGGCTCTACGGGCTGGCCAAGTAGGTCGCGGGCGCTGCGCCGCCCCCCTCAGCCAAGGTCGCGGGCCAGACCCTCGACGCGTTCGGCCCCCGGCAGCTCCAGCAGCGCCGCTCCCGGCAGCAGCAGCTTCGCGCCCCGGATCCCGGCGCCGATGCAGACCACCGCGGTGTCGGCGACGGCCGCGTCCACCCAGACCGGCCAGTCGGCGGGCAGGCCGACGGGCGTGATGCCCCCGTACTCCATGCCCGAGGCGGCGACCGCCAGCTCCATCGGCGCGAAGGACGCCTTGCGCACGTCCAGTTTCCGGCGGACGACGTTGTTGACGTCCACCCGCCGGTGCGCCAGCGTCAGGCAGCACGCCTGGCGCTCGTCACCGCCGCGCCGTCCCTGCACCAGGACGGCGTTCGCCATCACCTCCGGCGGCAGGTCGTACACCTCGCAGAGCGTGTCGGTGTCGGCGTACGCCGGGTCGACCTCGAACACCAGCGCCTGGGGGACGTGGGCGCCGACGGCGTCCAGGACGGCCGCCGGCAGCAGGTCGGCGCGCTCCAGCGCGGGGACGGGATTCAGCTTCTCGAACACCCGGGGGAGTCTATTCGGGCCCGCGGCTGGACGCAGACGCCATTGCCCACGCCAGTAGCGCGGAGGTCTCCCGACCGCCGGCTGGCGGTACTGGTGCCGTGAGCCGCGGCCGACCGGCCTACGGCGACCCGACCGTCGCGGCTCAGCGCTCCCCGGGCAGGACCACGCTGCCGCCGAGCACCAGGGTCACCCGGACGGCCACCCCCGTCAGCCCGGCCTGGTTCAGGCGCTCGCGCAGACCGGCCTCCTGAATGGTGGGCGGGGGCCCCAACGCCACGATGTGCAGGGTCCCCTGCCGGACGCTGATGTCCTGGATCTGCCAGCCCTGCGTCTCAGCCCACTCCCGGGCCACCGGAGCGGCCCGGGCCGTGATGACCTCTTGCTGGAGCACAACCGCGCTGCCGATTCCCAGCGGCACCGAGAGCGCGAGCACGGCACCGATCACCACCGCAATCGTCCCTGCGCGCAGGCGGCCGACGCTCGTCCCCAACTCGCCGGCCGCTCTCCGCACTCCGTACAGCAGGAAGACCACCGTGCCGGTGGCGATGATCGCGGTGACGTTCGTACCGAACAACAGCAGCGCACCGAGCGCCTGCTCCGGTGCGCCGGATTCCAGGGTGAGGCCCACGACCGCAAGCGGCGGCACCAGCGAGATCGCGATCGCCACCCCGGGAAGCGCGTCGGAGATGTCGGAGCGGACCATGGCGAACGCACCCACGACGCCGGTGGCCAGCGCTGCCAGAAGATCGATCAGGCGGGGGGTCACCCGGGCGGCGATCTGGGAGTTGGTGTCTGCGACCAGGTGCATCTGGTTTGTCATTCCGAGCAGGAACGCGATGACCACGACGCACGCCGCACCGGCCAGCACCATGCCGAGGTTGAGCAGGATCAACCGGCGCTGCGACAGCACGACCGACAGCGCCGTCCCCAGGATGGGCGTCATCAGCGGAGCCACGATCATGGCCCCGATCACCGTCGCTGTGGAGTCGGCCACCACCCCGGCGCTCGCGATCACGGTCGACAGGATGATCAGCACCCAGAAGGCTGACAACTTCCTCCCTCGGTCGCCGCCCTCGGTCACGAGCAACCGGTCCATCATCCGCTCGACATCGACCGGCGCCACGCGCCTCACCAGCCAGAACTGCTCCGACATCTCGACTCCTTCTCGACGGTCGCTGGAACTCGACGATCGGGGGCGGGCTCCTGGCGATGGAGGAATCGCTCCACGACTGCTGGGCAGGACGGTCACCTCCGAAGCTCTGCGCCCCCCCGACGATCATCAGCCGATCCTCTCGGGCCAGATCGACCCGGGTGCGCTGAGGTCGTGAGTCGCCAAGCGAGTGGGTTCAGTCTGTACCTGAAGCCCGCCCGACGCACTCAGGCGCCCGGCGTTGACGGTCAACTCCCGGGGTGGCGGTCGCCGTTTCGCGAGCCGGGTCGCCGGGGCGCCCGTGAGTCGTCGGACCGAGTGGTTCGGCAAGGCGACGATGTTGAGCCGCACCACCCGGTCGATCCGCTTCGGCAGCCCAGTCGCTGAGGTGGCTGAGGTGCTTGTCGTTCATCATCTCCCTTACTGGAACTGCTCGCGTGCGGCATCGAGGATCTTCTGACGCACGGGCATCACGTGGAAGATCACTACGTTGCGACCGATCGTCTCCGTCATGACTTCCAGCACCGTCCGACCATCCCGAGTCGGACCTAGGGAAGCGCTGATCATCGGCGCTATCGCGGCTGGGCGGGTGTGGGGGCTGGGTCTTGGGCTTGTCCGGCGGTTCGGGCTGGCCTTGTCTTGCCTTCCGGCCCTGGTTTGGGGGGCTTGGGGCGGTTT
>Ga0073899_10001420_pt1 | contig 21931 bp, 28 predicted proteins | sample KloWWTmetaKNB5Ph_FD_88975 | JGI IMG/M metagenome (GOLD analysis project Ga0073899, IMG submission 88975) | Active sludge microbial communities from Klosterneuburg, Austria, studying microevolution and ecology of nitrifiers - Klosterneuburg... | ecosystem: Engineered > WWTP > Aerobic digester >... | reverse complement strand
TCCCCAGTCGAACGCACCATCGCCGAAGTCCCACTGATAGCTCCAGGTGTTGTCGATCACCTGTGGCAGAAAGGACACGTTGGTGCCCAGGACGCTGAACTGGAAGTCGGCGTTGAGGCTGTCGCAGGGGTTGGCCAGCGCCAGCAGGGGGCTGGCGAGCAAGGCAACGGCAAAGGCGCGGCGGGTCATGGGCTTGGGCTGCACCACCGAAGACGTCCACCGCTCCCGGCGCGGCGCCCGAACTTATTCCTTCACGAAGCGGACGACGCGCGCGCGTCGTCCATCCTGCACGCGCAGCAGATAGGGTCCGGCATCCAAGGTGGAAACGTCCACCGCGTCGGGTCCATCGTTCAGCATCCCGGACCAGCAGCGCCGACCTTGAGCGTCAAGCACCTCGGCGGACCACTTCGCGGAGCCCACCGCAGAACGCACGACCAGGACATCGGCACACGGGTTCGGCGAGACGCTGAACGCGCCAGCGGCCTCCTCTTCGAACCCGACCAGTGGCATCAGCTCAATGGGCAGGCACACGGACAAGGTGCAGGTGTCAGGGGCCAGCGGACCATCGATGGTCACGGTGAGGCACACGGTGTACAGGTCCGGGAGAGCGTAGGTGTGCACCGGCTGCAGCTCCGTGCTGGTCGTGCCGTCCCCGAAGTCCCAGAACAAGCTTGGCAGCGCGCCGGACGTCAGTGAGGTGTTGATGAACGCCACCGTGCTCCCATTGATCAGGTGGTCGAAGTCCGGCTGCAACACCTGCCCGCAGGGGATGGTGTCGGGCCCGAAGTACACCCAGTTGCAGGTCTGCACGGTGCAGCTGTCCTGCTGCAGGGCATCGAGCAGGGTCACGGTCATGCACACGGCGTATGGCCCATTTCCTGTGAAGTTGTGCGAGACCGGAGTGCCCGTGCCGGTGGATCCATCGCCGAAGTCCCAGGCGATGCTGGTCACGGGCGCGGTGATGATGCTCTCCAGGGCGAAGGTGAAGGTGCCGTTGTCGAAACTGCCCGCGAAATCGAGATCGGTGGAGTCGCACACCGTCGGGGGCAGACCGCTGTTGTTGACCACCACGCATCCCGTGGCGGTGCAGAAGTCGCCCTGTTGGTCCAGCACATCCACGCTCACGCACATCAGGTAGGTTCCCGGTGCGCTGAACGTGTGATCGAACGCGGTGCCACCGCCCGAGGTTCCCTGGCCATCCCCGGCGTCCCAGGCGTAGTTGTACACGGCCATGGCCCCATCCACGGTGGCCACCAGCGACCATGTGTTCGCCCCGGTGGGTGTGGCGGTCACCTGGATCGTGACACCCGCACCACAGGGTTGGCCCTGCGCCGAACTTCGGGCGCCGAGCATCGGCACCAGCGCGATCAGCGCCACCCAGATGCGGAGAGAAGACGTTCCGTTCATCGGTTCCGGTGGGGAAGATCGACGCTGAGCCGCAGTTGTCCGCCCAGCCGCGTGGGAAGAGCCTGAACGGCGCCCTCTCCGATGACGACGCCCAGGCCCGCCTGATAGACCGGTCCGGCGGTGATCCGCCAGTGCTCGGTGAGCTGGAAGCCGCCATCCAGCGCCAGTTGGGCGGAGACCAGGCCGAAGGACCGGTCCGCATCACGCACGCGCTCGGTGCGCTGGACCACGGTGCCTCCTTCGCTCCACTCCTCCACGAAGAGGTAGCCATCGCGCATGCGCTGCCATTCCACGGCCAGCCCCAGGTGGGCGCCGAACACCCAACGCCGTACACCACGCTCCCAGCCCAGCAACAGCGGCACGCGCCAGGTGGACGAGCGGCCGTTGATCATCGTGGTCTCCGCTCGTTCCTGCACCACGAACAGCGTGTCGCTCTGGGTGGCCAGCACGATGTTCTCGAAAATGGCGATGCTGGTGTTCACCAATGCGCTCACCTGTTGGCTTTGGTCGAAACGCTCATAGGTACTGCGGCCACCCGTGTGCTCGACCCCGGCGCCGAACCAGGTGCCCGACCGCCACCGCCGCCCGGCCCACAGTCCCCAATGCCATTCACCGGTGTGTCCCTCCACGGCCGTGCGCGCGCTCACCAGTTCGGGATCGCTGCCCTTCCAGAGCCGTGAGCGATCGAACCGTCCGGCCACCACGGCCAGCCACCAGTCCGCACGTGGCAGCACATAGCTGGCGGGCAGGTTCCGCGCGCCAGGAGCCGCTGCGGGCATGCCGTGCGCAAGCGCCGAACGTCGTCCGGTCATCGGCTCGGCATCGCCGACGCTCAAGCGGTCCGTCATCCACAGGACACCCGCCGCGGAACCGCCGAAGGTGCTCTTCGAAGAGGTGCGTTCACGCTCAGGGACCTTCTGCGCCCGGGTGGAAGATCGCTCATGCCCGATCCGTTCCGCAGCGGTGAAGTGGTTGTTCGTGCCCACCGGGGCGGTGGAGGGCCGAGCCCGTTCATCCGGGGCGACGGCGGCCGTCGAGCGGCCGTCGGTCGCCCTGCTCGTTGTGGCCCCGGGAGCGGTCGTGGCATCCGGTATACGGGCCGAGGAGGAGGGCGTCGAAGAGGTGGTCGCGTGGGCCGGTACGGGGACGGTCCCGGCGGGGGGCGACGACCGGTCGGAGGCGCCCATGGGTGCGTTCACAGAGCCGGAGCGCGCTGCGGGCGCTTGTGCAGAGGCTGGTGTGATGCGGGCCGGGGCATCGGTCCTGACCCACCACAGCAGGGGAGCCCCGATCAGCAGCGCCAGCAGGCCCATCCACCGGAAGCGGCGCCACACCACCACCAGGCGGTGGCGCCCGGCCCGTTGGCGCAACACACCCGCCCACACCGAGGCAGGGGGCTCCACCTCGGCAGCGGCCAGCCCGCGCCGGAAGATGTCATCGATCGGATGCCTTTCCCTCATGGGTCGTCAGATGTATGGCGTGAATGCGTTCCTGCAGCATGCGGCGCGCCTTGGCCAGCTGGCTTCGCGAGGTGCTCTCCCCGCAGCCCAGCATGGATGCGATCTCCGCATGGTCGTAGCCCTCGATGGCGAACAGGTTGAACACCGTGCGATAGCCGTCCGGCAATCCGGCCACCAACGCCAGCAGCTCCCGCTCCCCCAGTTCGGCCAGGGCGGTGGCCGCCACCGGGTCCTCCGGCAGTTTCTCCAGGCCGAAGCGCTCCTGCTGGAACGATTTACGGCGGTATTGGTTGATGGCGGTGTGCACCATGATGCGACGGACCCACCCCTCCAACGAACCGTCCTGCCTGAAACCGCCGAGCTTGTCGAACACCCGCACAAAACCCTCCTGCATCATGTCCTGCGCTTCCAGCTCGTGCCGGGCATAGCGGAGGCACACGGCGTACATGCGCCGCGCATATCGCTTGTAGAGGGCCTCCTGGCAGCGACGGTCCTCGCGCAGGCAGCCTTCCACCAGCTCGCGCTCGGTGAGTTCACGCACCGGTCAGGTGGTTTCCATAGCCGTTGACGCCTCGATCGGCGCTTCCGCTGCCTGCCGGGGGATCACCGGGTCCATCCGCCCAGCAAGGTACTGAAGATCAGCCACCTTACCACGCCGAGCAGCCGTCCGACAAACGGTGGCAAACGACTGCTGTCGCATACAAATGACGACTTACCGAGTCCCGGTGATCGAGGGGTGAAGGTTTGCATCGGCTTCAACGTCAAGCCAGGCATCGAACGAACACACAAACCCTCAAACACACCCGAGACCATGAACACGATGAAGAACCTTGTGCAGCTGATCGGCAACCTGGGCAACGACCCGGAGATCAAGGAAGTGAGCGGCGGACGCCGGATGGCCCGCATGAGCGTCGCCACCAGCGAGAGCTACACCAACAAGAGCGGAGAGCGCATCACCGACACCCAGTGGCACACCGTGGTGGCCTGGGGCGCACAGGCCGATCAAGTGGGCAACCTGCTCCACAAGGGCAGCCGCGTTGCGCTGCAGGGCAAGCTCGTGCACCGCAGCTACGAAGGCAAGGACGGGCAGAAGCGCTACATCACCGAGGTCGTGCTCAGCGAGTTCCAGGTGGTGAACAAGAACGAACCCGCCGTGGAGGCCGCCGCCTGATCGCATCATCCATCCATCCAACGACCCCTCACCCCAAAAACCAACGAGGTCATGAACACCCTGAAGAACAAAGTGCAGTTGATCGGCCACCTCGGGTACGATCCGGAAGTGCGCGAGATCGCACAAGGACGCAAAGTGGCCCGCATGAGCGTGGCCACCCACAGCAGCCACCGCAACGCCAACGGCGACCGCGTGAGCACCACCCAATGGCACACCGTGGTGGCCTGGGGCCGCACGGCCGAGATGGTGGAGCGCATGCTGCGCAAGGGCACCGGCGTGGTGCTCGAGGGGCGCCTGGTGCACCGCAGCTACGAAGGCAAGGACGGGCAGAAGCGCCAGGTGAGCGAGGTCGTCCTCAACGACTTCCAGCTCCTGGCCACTGGCGCCAAGGCGGCCTGATCGGCCGTGAACTCCGACCAAGGGGCCGTTCCGAAAGGGGCGGCCCCTTTGCGTTCCCCACTGAATGCGGAAGGGCCACCCGCAGGCAGCCCCTCCATCGTCGAACAGGACCCCCGTCCCGTAGCATGATGCGATCAGCGAGCGGCGGTGACGTCCGCGGCGGGCAGGGTCACCAGGGTGTGGTCGTAGTGGACCTTCATCAGGCCGCTGCCCTTGGTGAAGGTGATGTGGCCCACCGGGGCGGCGAAGGCCAGGTCGTTGGAGGGGCTCTGGGGCATCAGCTCCACGGAGAAGCGGACCTCGCGGTCGTTCTCGCTCTTGAACTTGGGGAAGGCGTTGAGGGTGTTGACCTCCACCACCTTGGTGATGTAGCCGTTCTGGCGGAAGGTGAGGCGCTGCCGGCTGTCGGCCTCCACGCGGAGCTTGAAGGTGCCGTTGCCGGCCACCACCATGCTGTCCAGGGAACCGTCGGCGCGCTCCACCAGGACCATGGTGCGGCGGGCACCGCCATCAAGCGTCTCGATCTTGCCGTGGAAGGTGACCTGCTTGCTGGCGAACAGGCAGCTGGCGGTGAGGATGGTGGCGGCGGTGGCGAGGAGGCGGCGGGCGTTCATGGGGTGGGGTCGTTGGCGTTCGATGGGTCAAAACTGCCGCGGCCCCCAGGGCTTCCATAGGCGGGATGAGCAAGTGGCGGGCGGTGGTCAGCAAGTGGCGGCAACGGGTCTTCCCTGTCCGGCCCGCACCGGCACTTGGCCGATGCCGGGGCGCGGCTTACATTTGCGCTCCGTTTTCCACGGACACCTTCCCTGGTAGCTCAGCTGGTTAGAGCACATGACTGTTAATCATGGGGTCGCTGGTTCAAGTCCAGCCCGGGGAGCGAACGAAGAGAGCCGCGTGAGCGGCTTTCTTCCTTTTGTAGGCGTGCAGCCGACCGGGATATGGTGGTCCCTTGTCTGCGCCTCTGCGTGAACCAACCCGACCTTCCCCATGCAGCTCATCACCGTCGGCACCGTCGCCTTTGACCGGATCGAGACCCCCTTCGGCGTGGCCGAAAAGACCGTGGGCGGGGCCGCCACGTACATCTCCCTCGCCGCCAGCATCTTCCTGGACAAGATCGGCCTGGTGAGCGTGGTGGGCGATGATTTCCCCACCACGGTGATGGACGACCTGCGTCGCCGGGGGGTGGACCTCCAGGGGCTGGAGGTGTTGCAGGGCAAGGAGAGCTTCTTCTGGGCAGGCCGCTACCACTACGACATGAACAGCCGCGACACGCTGGAGACCCGGCTGAACGTGCTGTTGGACCTCGACCCCACGTTGCCCACCACCTACACCCAGGCCCCTTACGTGATGCTCGGGAACCTGGACCCCAAGGTGCAGGCCAAGGTGCTGGACCAGATGGCCGAGCGTCCGGCCCTGGTGGTGATGGATACCATGAACTTCTGGATGGACAGCGCCTTGGAGGACCTCAAGCGCGTGATCCAGCGGGTGGACATCCTGGCCATCAACGACGCCGAGGCGCGCCAGTTGAGCGGCGAGCACAGCCTGGTGAAGGCCGCCGCGCGCATCCTGGCCATGGGCCCCCGCTACCTGGTGGTGAAGAAGGGGGAGCACGGCGCCCTCCTCTTCGGTCCCGACCGCGTGTTCTTCGCACCCGCCCTGCCGCTGGAGGATGTGGTGGACCCCACGGGCGCAGGTGACACCTTCGCCGGGGGCTTCATCGGCTACCTGGCCCGCACGCAGGACCACAGCTTCGACAACCTCAAGCGCGCCATCATCGTGGGCAGCGCCCTGGCCAGCTTCACCTGCGAGAAGTTCGGCATCGAACGCCTGGCGGAGATCACCCGCGAGGACATCGATCGGCGGGTGCAGCAGTTCGTGGAGCTCGTGGACTTCGACATCGAGCTGGTGGAGGACTGAGCGGACCGCTCAGCCCAACCGCCCGGCGACGCTGTCCCAGTTCACCAGGTTCCACCAGGCGGCCACGTACTCGTTGCGTTTGTTCTGGTACTTGAGGTAGTAGGCGTGCTCCCACACGTCCAGTCCCAGCAGCGGGCGGCCCTTCAGGTCGCTCACCTCCATCAGGGGGTTGTCCTGGTTCGGCGTGCTGCCGATGGCGAGCTTCCCCTCCTGCAGCACCAGCCAGGCCCAGCCGCTACCGAAGCGCTTCATGGCCGCGTCGGTGAAGGCCTCCTTGAACTTCTCCACCGACCCGAAGGCGCCGGCGAGCGCATCGGCCACCGGCCCGGTCGGATCGCCGCCCCGGCCAGGCGCCATGCTGCTCCAGAAGAGGTCGTGGTTCCAGGCGCCGCCGGCGTTGTTGCGCAGCTTGGCGCTCACCCCGCCGATGGTGCCGAAGAGCTGCTCGGCCGTGGTCGCGGGCACGGCCTCGGCGGCCAGGGCCTCGTTGGCGTTCTTCACATAGGCCGCGTGGTGCTTGCCATAGTGGATCTGCATGGTGAGCGTGTCGATGTGCGGCTCCAGCGCCTCGAAGGGATAGGGCAGGGGTGCCTGGGCGAAGAGCAGCCCGCCGGCGCCCGAGGGTGCCGAACGCAGTACGGCAGGAGCGAGGGCTACGCCTGCGGCGGCCTGAAGCGAGCGGGTGAGGAAGCGTTTGCGGTCCATGTGCGAAAGGTAGTTCGGCCGAGGGGGGCGGATGCTGTCCGCCATCAGGTCGGCTGTCCGGACAAGGACCGCGCCGAACGCGATCCGGAAGCGTTGTGTGCGTTCAGCTCACGGGCGCGAAGCCGAGCAGCAACTGGCCTTTCTCCACGGCCTTGCCCTGCACGGCATGCACCTGGGCCACCACGGCATCGCCCGGTGCCTTGATCACGTTCTCCATCTTCATGGCCTCCAGCACCAGCAGGGCGTCGTTCTTGCGCACCACATCGCCGGCCTTCACCAGCACGTTCAGCACCAGTCCCGGCATGGGTGCCTTGAGCTCGGGCACCAACCCGCCACGGGCCTTGTCCAGCCCCAGGGCTTGCACCAGGCGGGCGCGTTCGTCCTCCAGCCGCACGGTGTAAAGCTTGCCGCCGATGCGCAGCTTCACCACACCCGATGCGCGGTCCTCCTTCACCACCGTGGCGCGTACCGACCGGCCGTCCAGCAGCACGCTGAACGTGCCTTTGCCCGCTGCACTGATGTCCAGGTCGGTGGTGCCTTTGGGCACCCAGGGCCCGTCGGGCGTGCGCCGCTCCAGCACCACGGGGGTGTCGGACCGGTTGAGGTGGGCGTAGAGCTTGCGCGGCATGGCGGGCGAAAATAGGGCGCTGTGCGGTGGCGGTGCTCAACCGCCCTCACCGAGCTGTTCGTACACCTCGTCCGCCGGCAGGCCCGACTGCTCGCGGGCGGCCACCGCCAGGCGGTCGCACAGTTCGTTCTGCGGGTGGCCGTTGTGGCCGCGGATCCAGTGGAAGCGGACCTTGTGCTGTCGGTACACCTTCAGGAAGCGCTTCCAGAGGTCAGGGTTCTTGCGCTTCGCGAAGCCCTTTCCCTCCCAATCGAACACCCAGCCCTTTTCCACGCTGTCCACCACGTACTTGCTGTCGCTCACCACCGTCACCTCCATGCCGGGTCGCTTGAGCGCCTCGAGCGCGACGATGACGGCCAGCAGCTCCATGCGGTTGTTGGTGGTGTGGCGGTATCCGCCCCAGAGCTCGCGTCGGTGGCTGCCGCTCTCCAGCACCACCCCGTAGCCGCCCGGGCCCGGGTTGCCACTGGCGGCACCGTCCGTGTAGGCGGTCACGTGTGCGCTCATGGGGTCGGGAGGAGGTAGGTGATGTTGCCGGTGAACAACTTCACGCTGATGGCGAGCAGGATGACGCCGAAGGCCTTGCGGATGACGATGAGGCCCACTCGGCCCAGCAGCCGTTCGATGCGGTTGGTGAGGAACAGGACCAGCAGCACCGGGCCCATGTTGAGCACGATGGCCGCAAGGATGTTCAGCGTTGCGTACTCGGCCCGCAGTGACAGGATGGTGGTGATGGTGCCCGCCCCGGCGATGACCGGGAAGGCCAGCGGCACGATGCTGTACACCTTGGGGTCGTCGCTGGGCAGGCCCGGCGCGGAGGTGTCCTCCTTGAAAAGCCGGATGCCGAGGGTCATCTCCAGGGCGATGAAGAACAGGACCAACGAACCGGCCACGGCGAACGACCGGACGTCGACACCCACCACGCGCAGGATGCCCTCGCCCACGAACAGGAAGGTGACCATGATGCCCAGGCTCACCAAAGTGGCCCGGAGCGGATAGATGCGCCCGGCCTTCTGCCGTACCTGCAGGATGAGCGGGATGCCCCCCACGATGTCGATCACCGCGAAGAGCACCAGGAACGCCTTGCCGATCTGGGCCGGGTCGAGTTGCATGGGTTGGAGTAACGAGTGGCGAGTGGCGAGTGGCGAGTGGCGAGCGGCGAGCGGCGAGCGGCGAGTGCATACACGGCTTGCCGCTCGTTACTCGCCACTCACGGGTGTCTCATTGAATTGACGAGGCTCTCTACAACGATGGGATAATGCGCGTGCTCCAGTTCGTGGATGCGTGCGGCCAGGGTCTCGGGTGTATCGCCGGGCAGCACGGGGCAGCGGGCCTGGAAGAGGTGCTCGCCCTCATCGTAGTGCTCGTTCACCCGATGGATGGTGATGCCGCTTTCGGTGTCGCCGGCCGCCAGCACCGCCGAGTGCACATGGTGGCCCCACATGCCCCGGCCGCCATGGCGGGGCAGCAGGGCGGGGTGGATGTTGACCATGCGGCCCTGAAAGGCCTGGACCAGCTCCGTGGGCACCAGGCGGAGGAATCCCGCGAGCACCACCAGGTCCACCCGGAGGGCGCGCAGCTCGCGAAGCACCGTCCCGTCCTGTAGCTGGGCGGGGGTGAAGCGATAGCTCGGCACGCCCAGGTCCCATGCACGGGCGAACACCCCGGCATCGGGTCGATCGCCCGCCACCAGCACCACTTCCGCCGTAGATGAGCCCTGGAAGTGCGCGATGAGCCGCTGGGCGTTGCTGCCGCTGCCGGAGGCCAGGATGGCGATGCGCTTCACGCTGCGAAGGTGCGCACTCCGCGCCAGTGCCGACCTTCGAGGCATGAGCAGCCCGGAAGCACCCCGTACCGTGCGTCATTTCAGTGACCTGCCGGTCCCTCAGGTACTGATGGAGGCGCTGATCGCCACGGCCGCCACCGCCCCTAGTGCTGCGCACAAGCAGCCTTGGACCTTTTGCCTGGTGGGCGAGCCTGAGCTGAAACGCCGGATCCGCCAAGCGGCCGAGGAGGAGGAGCACGCCAGCTACCATGGGCGCATGTCCGCCGAGTGGCTGGCCGACCTGGCCCCGCTGGGCACCGACCGGCACAAACCCTTCCTGGAGACGGCGCCCCGGCTGGTGGTGGTGTTCTAGCAGGTGCATGGACCGGCGGCCGATGGCACGCGCCGCAAGCACTACTAAGTGGAGGAGAGCGTGGGGCTGGCATGCGGACTGTTGCTGGCGGCGGCGAAGCACGCGGGCCTGGTGACCCTCACCCACACCCCCAGCCCCATGAACTTTCTGGCACGCCTGCTGGACCGACCGGCCAACGAACGGCCCTATCTGTTGATACCCATGGGCTTTGCGGCCCCCGACCGCCGTGTGCCGGACCTGGTGCGAAAGCCGCTGGCGGACGTGTTGGTGCCCTACCTCTCGCCCTCCTGAGGGAGGCCGCATCGAAAAAGTGTTTCCTTTGCACCCTCATCAACTAAACGACACTGTCATGTCGGACATCAAATCCAGGGTCATCGCGATCATCGTGGACAAGCTCGGGGTAGACCAGGGCGAGGTCACCATGGAGGCGAGCTTCACCAACGACCTTGGCGCTGACAGCCTCGATACCGTCGAGCTCATCATGGAGTTCGAGAAGGAGTTCAACATCGCCATCCCCGATGACCAGGCCGAGAAGATCCAGACCGTGGGTCAGGCTGTGGACTACGTGGAGAAGAACGCGAAGTAAGCCCGGGCCCACCGGGCTCTCCCCATGCAGCTCAGACGCGTTGTTGTGACCGGTCTGGGCGCGCTCACCCCCATCGGCAACACGCTTGCCGCCTACTGGGAGGGTTTGGTGAGCGGCCGCAGCGGCGCTGCGCCCATCACCCGCTTCGATGCGTCGAAGTTCAAGACCCGCTTCGCGTGCGAGGTCAAGGGCTTCGACCCCGAGGCGTTCATGGACCGCAAGGAGGCCCGCAAGACGGATCCCTACGCCCAATTCGCCCTGGTGTGCGCCGATGAGGCGATCACCGACAGCGGACTGCTGTCCGACAAGCTGGACCGCGACCGTGTGGGGGTGATCTGGGGCAGCGGCATCGGTGGGCTGAAGACCTTCCAGGACGAGTGCATCGGCTTCGGAAAGGGCGATGGCACCCCGCGCTTCAACCCCTTCTTCATCCCCAAGATGATCGCCGACAGCGCGGCGGGGCTGATCAGCATGAAGCACACGCTCCGCGGACCCAGCTACGTGACCGCCAGCGCCTGCGCCAGCAGCAACAACGCCCTGATCGACGCCTTCAACGCCATCCGGCTGGGCCTGTGCCCGGCAGTGGTCACCGGCGGCAGCGAGGCGGCGATCTACGAGGCGGGTGTGGGCGGGTTCAACGCGTTGCATGCCATGAGCACCCGCAACGATGACCCTGCGACGGCCTCCCGGCCCTATGACAAGGACCGCGATGGTTTCGTGCTGGGCGAGGGCGGCGCCGCCATCGTGCTGGAGGACCTGGAACACGCCCTGGCGCGGGGTGCCAGGATCTACGCCGAGGTGATCGGTGGCGGCATGAGCAGCGACGCCTACCACATCACCGCCCCGCACCCCGAAGGCCTGGGCGCGGAGCTCTGCATGAAGTTCGCGCTCAAGGATGCCGGCCTCGACGCCACGGACATCGACTACATCAATACCCATGGCACCAGCACCCCCATCGGCGATCCGCAGGAGGTGAAGGCCATCCAGCGCCTGTTCGGAGAGCACGCCTACGCGCTGAACATCAGCGCCACCAAGAGCATGACCGGGCACCTGCTGGGCGGTGCCGGAGCGGTGGAAGGTGTGGCCGCCATCATGGCCGTGCACACCGATACCGTGCCTCCCACGATCAATCACTTCACGGACGATCCCGAGATCGACCCCCGGCTGAACTTCACGTTCAACACGGCGCAACGACGCCCGGTGAACACCGCGATGAGCAACACGTTCGGCTTCGGTGGTCACAACACCGCGGTGATCTTCCGCAAGTACCGCTAGGCCCGCTTGATACGCTCGCTGCTGCTCCGTGCCCGCGCCTCGGCCGAGGACCGGCGCCTCCTGGCCTGGGTGAAGCGTTCCTTCGGCCTTCGTCCTGCGGACCTGGCCCTCTACAAACAGGCGCTCCGTCACAGCAGCGCGGTGCCCGAGGACCGGCCCGACCTGCCCGACAACGAGCGCTTGGAGTTCCTGGGCGATGCCATCCTGGACGCGGTGGTGGGCAGCCTGCTCTTCGAGCGATACCCCAAGGAGGGCGAGGGCTTCCTAACCCGCATGCGGAGCAAGCTCGTGAGCCGCCAGCAACTGAGCGAACTGGCCCGACGGGTGGACATCGGCAAGGTGATGGAGAGCAACGTCACCCGGGGGCACGAGACCAGCGTGCCCGGCAACGCCTTGGAGGCCATCTTCGGTGCCATCTATCTGGAACAGGGCTTTGAACGCGCCCGCAAGGCCATCGTGAAGCTCATCACCAGCCAGTACGACCTGCGAGAGCTGGAAAAGGAGGACCGTGACAACAAGAGCCGCCTGTTGGAGTGGGGCCAGAAGCACCGCAAGCGCGTGGACTTCCACATCACCGAGGAGGGCGGCCGCGGCGGCCGCGGCAAGACCTACCTGTGCGAAGTGAAGGTGGACGGTGACGTGCGCGGAAGCGGTCGCGGCCCAAGCAAGAAGAAGGCCGAACAGGAGGCCGCGGATGCCGCGTTCCGCACCATGGAGAAGCGCCGCAGCGGTGGTCGTGGCCGTGGCCGGGGCAAACGCCCGCGGGCGGAAGGCGCCGACAGGGAGGCGTCGCGCTCCGCGCCCGGCAGGGACGAGTAACACCCATCGGTGCACAGGCGTGCACCGCCGCCCGAGGCCGCCCCCCCGCCACAGGCCTACCTTTGACCGTCCATGGCCAAGACCACACGTATCCGCCTTGATGTGGAGCCCGATCCCGAGGTGCATGTCATCGGCATCAGCAGTCATGTGAACGACTACCGGCTGTGCTGGTCCTTGAACCTGTGCCTGGGGATCGCCCTGGCCCGCCGTGACCGCGACATCCTGGACAGCTCCGCAGAGGGCACCTCGCGCCATGCGGCCTTCGACCATGACGACCCCGAGACCCAGGTGCGCTATACCCTGGTGAACAACCGCGGGGGGTCGGGCCTGCTCATCAAGGATCAGCGATCGGCCGATTATTTCCTGGTGGTGGACGAGCAGGCGCCCGAAGCGCCCGATGTGCTGTTGGAACGTGTACGCGCGGCGGAGTTCGTGCTGGCGGCCTACCCGGTGCCCTTCGACCAGCTGCGCGCCGGCCACAAACTCCTGCAGTGACCCTGATGTCCCACAACGACCCCAAGACCAAGATCGTGGCCACCATCGGCCCGGCCAGCGCCTCCCCCGAGGTGCTGCGCGAACTGATGCGCGCCGGCATGGACGTGGCCCGGCTGAATTTCAGCCACGGCTCCTACGAATTCTACCGCGAGCTCGTCACGAACATCCGCGCCCTCAACGAGGAGCTCGGCCTCAACACCGCGATCCTGGCCGACCTGCAGGGCCCCAAGCTCCGCGTGGGCGAGATGGAGAACGGGGCCATCGACCTGGCCGATGGCAGCGAACTGGTGATCACCACCGAGCCCGTGAAGGGGCGCCCCGGTCTGGTGAGCACCACCTACACCCAGTTCCCGCAGGACGTGAAGCCCGGGGAGATCGCCTTGCTGGACGATGGCAAGATCCGCCTCGAAGTGGTGGCCACCGACGGCCGCAGCCGTGTCACCACACGCGTGCTGCACGGCGGCCCGCTCAGCGCCAACAAGGGCCTCAACCTGCCCAACACCAAGGTGAGCCTGTCCTGCCTCACGGATAAGGACCTGAGGGACCTGGACTTCGCCCTGGAACAGAACGTGGACTGGGTGGGCCTGAGCTTCGTGCGCAGCGCGCGCGACATCATCGAGCTCAAGCACATCATCCGCGCGCAGGACAAGCACGCCCGTGTGATCGCCAAGATCGAGAAGCCGGAGGCCCTGCTGGAGATCGACGACATCATCCGCGAGGCCGACGCCCTGATGGTGGCCCGCGGCGACCTGGGCGTGGAGATCCCCATGGAGAAGGTGCCGCTGGTGCAGAAGGACCTCATCCGCCGCTGCCTGGCCATGCACCGCCCGGTGATCGTGGCCACGCAGATGATGGAGAGCATGATCACCAACATCACGCCCACCCGCGCCGAGGTGAACGACGTGGCCAACGCCGTGCTCGACCATGCGGATGCCGTGATGCTGAGCGCCGAGACCAGTGTGGGCAAGCACCCCGTGGAGGTGGTGAAGGCCATGAACCGCATCCTGGTGGAGATGGAGACGGCCGATGGCATGTACAACGTGCCCAACCCGCCCTTGGAGAACAATGACCGCACCGTGAGCGACGCCATCAGCATCGCCGCCGTGCGCATGACCGAGGCCATGCCGGTGAAGGCCATCGTGACCATGACCCACAGCGGCTACACGGCGTTCAAGATCAGCAGCATGCGCCCCAAGGCGAACATCTACGCCTTCACCAGCAACCCGGCCATCCTGTGCATGCTGAACCTGGTGTGGGGCGTGCGCGCCCACTACTACGACAAGACCGTCAGCACCGACCACACCATCGCCGACATCAAGCACCTGTTGCGCCGCCGCAACCAGGTGCGCAAAGGCGACCTGGTGATCAACATCGCCAGCATGCCCATCGCCGAGAAGGGCATGGCGAACATGCTGAAGCTGAGCCCGGCGTAGCGATCACCGCCGCACCACCTTCACGTAGCGCAGTCCCTCGTTGGTCTTCAGCACCACGGTGTAGGTGCCTGGAGCCTCCCCGGCCAGGTCCACGGAGAAGCGGTGCTCGCCAAGGGCGCTGTGCGCGTGCAACAGGCGCCGCACCAGACCGCCGTCCGCCCGCAGCACGCTCAGGTCCGCGATGGTGCTGCGGTCCAGCCGCACCGTGACCGTCAATGGCCCATCCGTGACCGTGGGTGTGGCGCTGAGCGCGTGGTATTCCGGCGCCGCAATGGCCGTGTTCGTTCCCGTGCCAATGTCCCTTGTGTACTTGTAGATGGATGTGCCGGACATGTAGGCCAGCGAATCGTTGAGGCGGAAGAAGCGGTTGTAGTTGTTGCCCACGGTCTCCGGTGCCCAGGTGAGGCCGCCATCGGTGGTGCCGTACAGCAGGTTGCCCCCGCCCACCCAGCCCCGCAGGGTGTCCATGAAGCCCACCACCTCCACGTAGGTGTAGCTGTTGGCCGCCACGATGGTGCTCCATGTCTGTCCACCATCGATGCTGCGCAGCAGGCGCGTGTCGTCGTTCATCGGTTCGCTGTACACCGAGGCGTACCAGTGGTCCGCGTCCAGTCGCTGGATCTTCCACACGATGTCCGAGGTGACCCCGGTGAAGTGCTTCGGCTGCCAGCTGAGCCCCCCGTCCGTGGTGTACAGGATGACGCCACCGTTGCCCGCCGGCGCGGCCGTGCCGGTGACGAAGCCGGTGTCCGCATTGATGAAGTGCACATCCACCAACGCCGTGGCGTGTGCGCTCATGTCGATGAAGGACCAGCTGAGGCCAGCATCGCTGCTCTTCACCACGTACGCCGGTGTGGCCCAGAGCCCCACGCCATAGATGGTGGTCGGGGTGGGCGCGGAGAGCCCGCAGATGCCGGGCGGCTGTGGGGTGATCAACGGGGCCACATCGGTCCAGGTGGCCCCGCCGTCCTCTGTGCGGAACAGCGACCCGCTCAAGGATCCGCAATAGCCGTGCTGGTCATCGATGAACTCGATGCTGCGCAGGTACTGCCCGGCGGTGTACTGCAGGGTCCAGGTGGCGCCGCCATCCTCCGTGCGGCGGATCGTGCCCGCCGGACCGCCTGCCGCCCAGCCCACCGTATCGTTGATGAAGAACACATCATCGTGCCGTCCTGATGGAGGAATGTTCAACGTCGTCCATGTGCCCTGGCCGGACACCAGGCCGATGAACAACAGGAGCGGCAGTGTCAGCAGGAGCGGGCGCATGGGGTGATCGTTCACCACCAAGGTAGGGGCCGGCGCGCGCCCGTTGCGCACGCCCGATCGTGGAAACTCCGCCGCCGCCCGCGTCGGCACGGGCGGCCATGCCGGGTACCTTGATCATCCAAGACCGGATCGATCATGCACGAACAGGAATGGGACCAGGTGGCGAACACCTTCGAGGAGCAGATCTTCAATGTGCCGGCCAATGACCATCGGGGGCTGATCAACCAGGCCGTGGAGCGGTTCGCAAGCCGTGATGCCGTGGCCACCGACCTGGGCTGTGGTGTGGGCCGCACGCTGCCGTTGCTCGCCGGGCATTTCGGCCGGGTGCATGCGGTGGACGTCAGCAGCGCCTGCCTGGCCGTGGCCGAGGAGGCGTGCCGGAGCCATGACAACATCCGGTACGTGCACGCCGACCTGGCCCGGGACCGACGGGGCTATCCACAGGCCGACCTGGTGCTCTGCATCAACACCTGGCTCAACGCCGATCCGGCGATGCGCATGGGCATCGTGCGCAACACGTGCCAAAGCGTGAAGCGCGGCGGTCACCTGGTGCTGGTGGTGCCCGCTCTGGGCTCGGCCCTGCTCACCACGCTCCGGCAGGTGCAACTGAACCAGCGGATGGGCATGGACCCGGCGAAGGCCGAACGGCAGGCGCTACCGGAAGGACCGGCCTGGGCGCATGGCCTCGTGCCCATCGACGGTGTGCCCACCAAACACTTCATGGCCGAAGAGCTCGAGGCGCTCCTCGGCGAACGTGGCTTCGTGGTGGAGGAGGTGGAGAAGCTCGAGTACGGCTGGGACACCGAGTTCACCGATCCACCCGCCTGGATGGGCGCGCCGTACCCCTGGGACTGGTTCCTGGTGGCCCGGCGGGCGCGTTGAGCGGGAGGAAGGCCCTTACTGGGACAGCCGGCGCCCCAGCACCAGGTCCATGTAGAAGCCCGGCTTCTTCAGCCGCGCCCGCAGGTCCAGGTCGGTGAACATGCTGCTGATCGTGTCCGCCAGCGCCGGGTTGCGGTTGGCCCGCTTCACCACGAGATCAAAGAGCCAGGCCTGGTGGGCCAGGTCCTGCAGCCGGGTGCTGATGGCCAGCTCCTGGCCCAGCCGCCTCCACACACGCCTGTCGTAGGTCTTCAGGAAGGCCGCGTCGGTGCGCCCCTCGCGCAGCGCCTCGTGCGCCACGTCGGCCGCGTGCACCCCGCTGATCATCGCATGGCTGATGCCCTCACCGGTGAAGGGGTCGATGAGGTGCCCCGCGTCCCCGATCAGGAGGTAGCCCTCGCCGCTCAACGGATGGCGCTTGCTGGCCAGGGGAAGCCCCATGCCCTGCACCGGCCCTTCGATCTGCGCGTTCGCGAAGCGGTACTTCAGGGTGGGGTGTGAGGAGACCAAGCGCTGTAGCTCGGTCTTCAGGTCCAGTTCCCGGCTGCGCACGTGATCGCTGCGCAGCCCCAGCCCCACGTTGGCGCGGCCACCGGGCAGCGGGAAGATCCAGAGGTAGCCGGGCAACAGCTCCTTCAGGAAGTGCAGCTCGATGAAGCCATGCGGGTCGAGGTCCGTGATGCCTTCGTAGTAGGCCCGAACTCCAGCGGCCTGGTGACGCGGGTCCATCGCCGATCCGGCCACATGCCGGGCGAACTGCGAATGGGCCCCATCCGCGGCAAGCACGAGCCTGCAACGCACGGACCGGCCACCGTCCAGCGCTACGGTCCAGCCGTCGGGTGTGCGCGTGTACTGTTTCGCGGAGGTCGCCTCCAGCACCTGCACGGCGTTGGTCCGCTTCACGGCATCGAACAGTATCGCGTCGAAGTCCAGACGGGGCAGGATGGCGCCCGGGGCCTCGCCTTCGCCGGTGTGGCGGGAGAAGGGTACGCGCAGCGCCTTGCCGCCCGGTGCCACGAAGGTGACGCCCCAGCTGGGCATCCGATGGGCGTGGGCGTTCACCCGCGCCACCAGGTCCGGGTCGATGCGCCCCAACACCCGCATCACCTTCCCACTGAGGGCGTCGCCGCACACCTTGTCCCGGGGGAACACGGCCTTCTCGATCAGCATGGTGCGCACGCCGTGCCGGGCCAGTTGCAGCGCCGCCGTGCATCCGCCGGGTCCGGCGCCCACGATCAGCACGTCAGTGGCGTGCGAGGAAGCGGACGGCCCGTTGTCCTTGGTGTTGGATCCGGAGGGCGCCCGCATGCAGGATGCACTAGTCGCGGAAGGCCTCCGCGCTGAACTGCTCCAGGAAGCGCACGTCGTTCTCCCAGTAGAGGCGCAGGTCGGGCACCCGGAAGCGGAGTTGCGCGATGCGCTCCACGCCCATGCCGAAGGCGAAGCCGCTGTACACCTCGGGATCGATCCCGCAGTTGCTCAGCACCGCCGGATCCACCATGCCGCAGCCCATGATCTCCACCCAGCCGCTGTGCTTGCACACCGCGCAGCCGGTGCCACCGCAAATGGTGCAGCTCATGTCCACTTCGGCGCTGGGCTCGGTGAAGGGGAAGTAGCTCGGCCGCATGCGGATGACCACCTCGGGGCCGAACAAGGCCTTGGCGAAGTGGTCCAGGGTGCCCTTCAGTTCGGCGAAGCTGACCCCCTTGTCCACATACAGCCCCTCCACCTGGTGGAACATGCAGTGGGCCCGCGCACTGATGGCCTCGTTGCGGTACACGCGTCCGGGGCTCACGGTGCGGATCGGCGGGCGCTGACCTTCCATCACCCGCACCTGCACGCTGCTGGTGTGGGTGCGCAGGGCCAGGGCGCCCGCTGCTGTGGCCGGGGCGCCTGTCCCGGGGTCCACGAAAAAGGTGTCCTGCATGTCGCGCGCAGGGTGCTCGGGCGGGAAGTTGAGCGCACCGAAGTTGTGGTGGTCATCCTCCACCTCCGGGCCTTCGCTCACGGTGAAGCCGATGCGGGCGAAGATGTCCACGATGCGACGGCGCACCAGGGTGATGGGGTGCAGGCTGCCGGCCCCATCGAGCGCTGCCGGCCGCGTGGGGTCATCCAGGCCCGCATGGTCGTCGTGCTGCTGGTCCGCCGCCTGTTTCAGTTCATCCAACCGGGCCTGGGCGGCCTGCTTGAGCTGGTTGAGGCGCTGTCCGAGCGCTTTCTTCTCCTCGGCCGCCAGTTGCTTGAAGTCGTCGAACAGCGCCGTCACCGCCCCGTTGCGGCCCAGGTAGGCGATGCGGAAGCGCTCCACCGCCTCGGCCGACTCCGCAGCGGCGGCCTTCACCTCGGCCTCCAAGGCGATGATGCGCTCCTGCAGGCTCATGGGAGCACCTTCATCCACATGCGGATGTCCTCGGCGGGACGGTCGCGGCCATCGCGCTGCACGCCCGCGATCTTGTCCACCACATCAAGCCCTTCGACCACTTCGCCGAACACGGTGTAGGCACCGTCCAGATGCGGGGCGCCGCCCACACTGGCATATCGCGCCTTGGCCGCATCGTCATAGGTGACCGGTGTCCCCATCGTGGCGTTGCGCTTGGCGATCATGTCCATCTCCTGTGGTTGATAGGTGCGGCCCTGCACGATGTAGAACTGGCTTCCGCTGCTGGCCTTGGTGGGGTTCACCTGGTCGCCCTGCCGGGCTGCGGCCAGGGTGCCCTTCGTGTGGTAAAGGCCCGGGAGGATCTCGGCGGGCACGGTGTATCCCGGTCCGCCCATGCCCAGGGGCATGCCGACCGCGGCATGCTTGCTGTCCGGGTCGCCCCCCTGCACCATGAAGCCCGGGATCACCCGGTGGAAGACCAGGCTGTCGTAGAAGTGCTCCTTCACCAGCTTCAGGAAGTTGTCGCGGTGCTGGGGCGTCTCGTTGTACAGCTCCACGATCATCGTTCCCAGGGTGGTGCGTACCTCCACCCGGGGGCGCGTGGTGGAGTCCTTGGTGCCCTTGCCGTTCTGAGCGGACAGGGTGGCGGGGAGCATCAGGATCGCGAGCGCGACCGTGAGCTTGGCCGGGGTGATTTGCGGGAACATCGCTTTGGACGCTACTTTTGAGGATCGCCAAGCCGTCAGCGGCCAGGCGCCCAAAAGTACTGCGATGAGGCGATCGACCTTCCGTATCCCGGTGATGATGCTGGCCGTGCTGGTGTGCTGGCCGATGCTGCCCGCCTGCAACAAGGAGAAACCCACGGTCGCCCGCATCCGCATCCAGGACCAGAACGGCAGCGCGGTGCCGGAGGCCTATGTGAAGCTTTATGCCGATCCGGTGTACCCTCTGGGCGATCCGACCCGCCTCACCCAGGAGAAGCTCACCGGCAATGATGGCTGGGTCGAGTTCGATTACACTGGCTTCTATGAGCAGGGCCAGGCCGGGTTCGCCGTTCTGGACATCGTGAGCTTCAAGGACAGCGCCGTGGGCGAGGGTATCATCAAGATCGTGGAGGAGGAGACCGCCGAGGAGGTGGTGACCCTGGTGCCCGTGACGCCCTAGTGCGCAGTGCCGCCCGCGAACTCATGCGGCGTGGGCAGTGACGGTGATCAGCGCTCGAAGTAGTCCAGCAAGGCCTCCTTCATCAGCCGCTCCTGTTCCTTGTCGGAAAGGGGGGGCAGGTCCCGTGCGCGCTCAAAGTGCGGCCATCCATCGGCATCGCGCCCCAGCTCGCGGTAATACCCGTAAGGCAGCAGCAGGACGCAGATGCCGATGTGCATCAGGTTCACCTTCTCGTCCTTCTTGAACTCGCGCGCGTGCTGTCCCAGTTCCTGCACCCCCACCAGGAAGATCAGCCCGTTGAGGTCGACGGGTGCGCCGAACCGTTGCTCCATGAGCTTCAGCAGATCGCGCCAGCGTTTTTCGAAGGTGAGGTCCAAGGGGAGGGTCGTGGAGAAGCGCGAGTGTGGTAACAGGGTCTGGTGCGGTGTGCAAAGATGCCAGTGGACCGATCGCTTTGCCACATGCCGCACATTCACCACATTCACATCCATGAACTGGCTGGATTGGGTCTTGGTGGCCTTGCTGGGTATTGCCGCAGTACAGGGGTTCCAGCACGGGTTCGTACGCGAGCTCGCCGGACTGCTGGCCTGGGTGGTGGGCATCTGGGCGGGCCTTCACCTCAACGACCGGGTGGCCGCCTGGCTCGGTCTCGATCCTGCGCAGGAGGCGGTGAGCTTCCTGGTCACCTTCCTGGGGGTGCTCCTGGCGGTGCACCTGTTGGGCCGTGCGCTCACCACGGCCATCGACGCAGCCCAGCTCGGTCTGCCCAACAAGGTGGCCGGGGTGGCCTTCGCCCTGGTGCGCAAGGCCTTCGTGCTGAGCGTGCTCATCAACCTGTTCGCCGCGTGGCAGGGCCCGCGCTGGAGCGCTGCACGCGAGGCGCTCGATGGATCGGTGGTCGCGGCACCGCTCCGCGCCTTCGCGCCGATGGTCGTGCCTGCTCTGGGCGAGGCCAAGTGGGTGGGCCGAACGTTGGAACAGGTGGAACAGGAGCTGGAGGAGCGCCTGTGAGCGCCGGGGCGTGGCTGCCCGATCAGGCCTTCTTCACCCGGACGGCGTTCATGCCCCGCGGGCCCCGCTCGAGTTCGAAGGTGACCGTATCGCCCACGCGGATTTCCTCGAGCATGGCGCTGATGTGCACGAAGTAGCGCTCGCGCGACCCATTGTCCTGGATGAATCCGAAGCCTCGGCCTTCATCAAAGCGGTCCAACCGGCCCTTGAGCGGCTCGGGCGGCACGTCCTCGCGCTTGGGCACCCCGATCTCGATGTCCTCGGCCTTGATCTCCTGACGTTTCGTGGGATCCGGGGGGGTGTCGGTGATCCGGCCGAACTCGTCGACGTACGCGATCATGTTGTCCAAGCCCCCGCCGGCGCTGCTGGCCTTGCGTTCGGCCTTGCGGCGCTCCTTTTCCTCCTGTTTCTGCTGACGGCGCTTTTCCTGCTCGCGTTTGTTGAACGAATCGGCCATGCGGAAATGTTGGTCCCGTGGGGCGATCGCCCGCACACGTGCGTGCGGACGGGTCCATGGGTGAGACGAAGGTAGCGCTTCCGCCGTCAGGGTTGATCGGAGGCGAGTGACGCGTACACGTCGAGACTGATCCAATGGCCCTCCTTCCGTTCGCATTCCCGCAGGGTGCCCTCGTGCCGGAATCCGCGCCGAAGCAGCACCCGCGCACTGGCGGCGTTCTCCGTTTCCACCTCGGCCGTCACGCGGTGAAGCCCCAGGGTGTTGAAGGCGTGGTCGAGCACGCGGCCGAGCGCCTCGTGGATGATGCCCTTGCCCCAGTGCTCCGGCAGCAGCCAATA
>Ga0073899_10001418_pt1 | contig 21943 bp, 18 predicted proteins | sample KloWWTmetaKNB5Ph_FD_88975 | JGI IMG/M metagenome (GOLD analysis project Ga0073899, IMG submission 88975) | Active sludge microbial communities from Klosterneuburg, Austria, studying microevolution and ecology of nitrifiers - Klosterneuburg... | ecosystem: Engineered > WWTP > Aerobic digester >... | reverse complement strand
GCCGTGGCGAAGGTGATGGCGTGCGTCGTGCCGTTCATGAAGCGCATCGGCAGCGCGACGTAGTCGGTCATGCCCTGAGCGGCCAGGTCGCGGAGCACCGCGACGTCGTGGGACCCGTCGTGGGCAATCCGGTGACGCACGGGCTGGCCGTGCTGCATCACCTGCCCGACCGGGCTGTTCAGGAACTCTGCCGTGTGCAAGATGGCGTGGCTCGCCTCGTTCACCTGGATGGCCGCGCCCGGACTCCAGCGGAACGATCGCCCCATGATGTGCGGGTGCAACGTCTGGACGAAGGCGGCAATGCGCGCCACCGGAATGCCGGCCGCAGCCAGATCGGGGCAGAAGCGCTCCAAGACCGCGACGGGATTCGACGCGCCGGGAGCCCCGTCCACCAACCAGTCGAAGAGCGCTTGGACTTCGCGAGGCATCGGTCCCGAGTGTAGTGCAGCGGGCGCTCTCGAGCGCAGGGCCGGGTGCCGTGGCCGCGCATTGGGCATTCCGCTTTGGCCCGGGCTACAATCCCCGGGTGCGGCAGCGGAGGATCGGTCTCGCCTGCGTCGCCGTCGGCCTCGCGCTGGCTGGTTCAGCAGCCGCCGACCCGCCGCGGCTCCACGGCACCGCCGCCGGCGCCCGCGCGGTCGGCGGCCACCAGCAGCGCGAGCTGGGCTGGGGCGCCACCGGCCTGGCGGCGGCCGAGCTGCCACTGGTGCCCCAGCTCGGCGCGCAGCTCGAGCTGGGCGCGCTGTGGCTCGGCGAGCGGGCCGAGCCCGAGGACCCACGCTTCGCCGCGCAGGGCGACGCTTCGGCCGCGCATGCGGCCGTGGGCGTGCGTGCCCGGCCTGCCGCGACGGCCGGGACGCCCGCTCGCTTCGGCCCCGCAGGGTTCTGGCTGGCAGCGGCCGTTGGCCCGGTGCGAACCGGGGGCCTCACTCGGCTGATGGCCGACGCCCAGGTGGGCTACGACGTGTTCCTCCGCGAGGGGCGCTTCGGCATCGGGCCGACGATTGGGTTGGTCCACGTCTTCCAGCCGGACGACGAGCTGCGCCCGGCGGACGCCAACGTGCTTTTCGCCGGCGTGCACGCGGTCTGGGATCCGGGGGTGAAGACCAAGACCGACGGGGATCGCGATCGCGACGGGATCCGGGACTCGGTCGACCGCTGCCCCGACGACCCGGAGGACAAGGACGGCTTCGAGGACGCCGACGGCTGCCCCGACCGCGACAACGACCAGGACGGCATCCTCGACCCGGTGGACAAGTGCCCGCTCGATCCCGAAGACAAGGACGGCTTCGAAGACGCCGACGGTTGCCCCGACCGCGACAACGACCAAGACGGCGTGCTCGATCCCAAGGACCGTTGCCCGAACGAGCCGGAAGACAAGGACGGCTTCGAGGACGCCGACGGTTGTCCCGACCGCGACAACGACCAGGACGGGATCGTCGACCCCGAGGACCTCTGCCCGAACGAGCCCGAGACCAAGAACGGCTATGCCGACGGGGACGGCTGCCCCGACTCGGAGCAGGTGCGAGTCGTCGGCGACAAGATCGTGCTCGACGATCGCGTCCACTTCTGGACCAACAGCGCGAAGATCCGGCCGGTCAGCTACGCCCTGCTCGAACGCGTGGCGCAGATCATCAAAGACAACCCGACCTACGTGCACCTCGAGGTCCAAGGACACACCGACGAGCGCGGTCCCGAGTGGTTCAATCAGAAGCTGTCGCAAGATCGCGCCCAGAGCGTGGCCGACTTCTTGGTCAAGAGCGGGATCGCGCGCGAGCGCTTGAGCGCCCGGGGCTTCGGCGCCTCGAAGCCGCTGGTGGACAAGAAGAGCGAGCGGGCCTGGTTCATGAACCGCCGCGTCGAGTTCGCGATCACGCGCGAGGTTCGCGAAGTGACCCGCGCTGGGGGGCCACCGGGCGCCGCCCAGCCGGCGGCAGGTGGCGGCACGCCCGCTGCTGGTGAGCCCGCAAGCGGAGGCCAGCCATGACCAGCACCCGGGACCTGCGCTGGCTGATCGCGTGCGCGCTCCTCGCCCTGGCTTCGCCGCCTGCGTGCAGCGACGGCGGCGTGGTCGGCGGCGAGTGTCGCCCCGGCGGGTGCAGCAGCACGGGAGGGGCCGCTGGCGACGCCTCGGCCGTGGACGCAGACGCCAGCGACGCCGTGGACGGGTCCGACTCGGACGCGCTCGTCGACGGCGGGGACGCCGAGGGCGGAGATGGCAGCGCAGGCGACGCCGACGCCGCGGACGTGGTGTGCATTCCGCCGTTCGACACGCCAGCCCAGTGCGGGGACTGCTTCACCCAGTGCGGCAGCGCGGCTCCCGTCTGCTCACCCGTCGACGGCGGCCACGCCTGCGTGCCGCTGTGCACGCCGCCGCTGGTCGACTGCGGCGGAAGCTGCGTCGACACCAGCTCCGATCCCGATCACTGCGGCGCGTGCTCGAACCAGTGCCCGAGCGGCATCTGCCAGGCCAGCCAGTGCGTGGGGGCGAGCCCCGGCCATGTGGTCGTGCTCTGCATGAGCTTCGAGCAGAACAGCCAAGCGTCGCCGCAGACCGCGCTGCTCGGCAACGCGGTCTTCTTGCCGGTGACGAACCCGGTGCGCATCTTGGCCTACGGCGAGCACTCGCCGAACCCCATCGAAAACAAGGTGGACCAGGCCATCGGCTGGGCCGCCACGGCCAAGAATCGCACGGCCCAGCTGACGCACGTGAACGCCGCGGCTCAGGTCACAGCCCAGCTCGACAAGCAGAGCTTCGACGTGCTCTTGGTCTACGATCAGACCGGCGCACCGAGCGGCGCGCTGGCGGCCGCAGGCACGGCGTGGGCCGCGGCCATTGGCACGTTCGTGAAGGCTGGGGGCGTGGTGGTGGTTCCCACCGGCGGCGGCGGCAGCGGGGGCATGGGCCAGCTGCTCACCAACGCCGGGCTGCTGGCGGTGAGCGCCCAGCCCAGCGCCACCGGTTCGGTCCTCTACAACCAGGCGCCGTCCGATGCGGTCGGGCTGAACGTGATCTCGCCGTTCATCGCACAGAAGCAGAGCTGCACGCTCACCACGAGCGCCGTGCCCGGTCCGAGCACGGTGTTCGTGGTGACCAACGCGCCGGCCGACGCTGGCGCCGGCAGCCCGGTGGTGGTTCACCGCATCCCTTGAGGGGACCGCGGCCACCCCGCTCAGCCGCGCGGCTTGGCCTTGTCCGGGTCGAACGTATCCGGCTCGACGAAGATGAATCGGGCGCGGGGAATGGCCTGGCGGATGTCGGCCTCGAGCTGGTTGGTGAGGCGCGCCACTTCGTCCACCGAGAGCCCGGTCTGCCACTGGACCTTCAACGCCACCAGGAACTCGTCCTCGCCCAGCTGCATGCTGCGCATGTTCATCAGACCCTTCACGCCATCGGCTGCGGTGACCAGCTGGCGGATGGCTGCCTGCGCCTCTTTGGTCGCCGGCTCGCCGATCAGCAGCGATTTGGTCTCGCGCGCGACGACGAAGGCGATGACGATCAAGAGCGCCCCGATGGCGAAGGTCGAATAGGCGTCCCAGAAGGGATTGCCGGTGACCAGCGTGAGCACCACGCCCGCCAGGGCCAAGACCAGACCAATCAGCGCGCCGGTGTCTTCCATCCAGATCACGATGATCTCGGTGGCCTTCGACTCTTGAATGAAACCGAAGAGCGACTGGTCACCCCGGAGCTGGTTGACGTGGCGGGTGGCCGCGACCCACGACCAGCCTTCGAGCCCGATGCTGACGACCAGCACGCCCAGCGCCACGCTGGGGTGATCCATGGTGGTGGGCTTGCCCGCGGCCACGGCGAGTCGCAACTCGTGCACCTTGTGCACGCCCTCGTAGAGGGCAAACAGCCCGCCGAGAGAGAAGAGCATCACCGCCACGATGAAGCTCCAGAAGTAGCTCTCCATCTTGTAACCGAACTCGTGGCGCTCGTCGGGGGGCTTCGCCGCCCGTTTCATTCCCAGGAGCAAGAGCAGCTGGTTCCCGGTGTCGGCCAGGGAGTGAATTGCCTCGGCCAGCATGGCCGACGAGGCCGTGAACATGAAGGCCACGAACTTCGCGGCGGCGATGCCGAAATTGGCGGTCAACGCCAGGATCACGACCTTCTTGGAACCGTGCGCTGCCACTCGTGCTCTCCGGGGGCGCGCAGGATAGCCGAGAATCGCTCAGGGCCGGGGGTGCGATTGCGGGCCCCTCACTTCACCGGCGGCACGTAGTTGTCGCAGCTCTCGTCGACCAGCTTCACGGCCTGGGTGAAGGTCTCGACGTAGTCGGCGCTGCAGACCTGCGCGTGGAGGTTGAACGGGAACTTCTTCACGAACTCTTCCCAGTGCTTGCCGCCGGCCTTGCCGCCGCCGCCGCAGCCCACGGGCGTGAAGCCGACCATGGCGACGGCGTTGGGGTCGCCTTTCTTCGCCGCGAGCACGGCCTGGTACCAGCTCTCGGGCGTGCCCTGGTCCTCGTAGTTCGTGTCGTCACTGATGAACGTGACCACCAGCAAGGCGTCGTCCCGCAAGAAGCCCTGGTTGCAGCCTCCCGTGGCGTTGATCGCAGGGGCCAGCGCGGCCACCAGGGCGTCCATCGGGCGCTCGGATGAGTGCCCTGCGGTGCCCACCTTGGCAGCGCACGAGAACACCCCGGCCACGTTCGAGTCGCCTTGCTGCAAGAAGCGCCGGCCCGCGGGCAGCGCACACGGCTGGTTGCTGGCGAACGCGCCGGCAGGGTGGACCACCCCCGCGCCCCAGGTTCGATCACACTCGCCGAACTGGGTGCTCTGGATGTACGGGTTGCAGAGCGAGCTCGAGGGGTCCATCCCCTTCCACGGATTGGCGGTGTCGCAGCGCCCCCAGGCATCGGTGTCGGTCACCATCACGTGGTAGTCGCCGCCGGCATTGACCGTGGCCTCGATGGCCGAGATGAATCCCGGAAAGGCCGCGGTGAGCTTGGCCTGGTCGTTCTGCATCGACGCCGAGTTGTCGACGATGAACAAGAAGTCGATCTTCTGGCAACCGCTGCTGGCGCCCCCGGCGTCGCCCGGCCCTCCGCCCCCGACCGAGAACCCGCCGCCGCTGCCGCCGCCTCCGGTCGCGCCCGTCGCGCTGCCGCCGGCCCCGCCGGTTGCCGCGCCGCCGACGCCGATGTCGGGCTCGGCTAGGCCGCCGTCATCGGTGGAACCGCACCCTGTGCCGGCCGCGCCCACTGCCCAAGCAAGAAGAAGTGATTTCGAAAGACGCATTGCTGCCTCCGTTCCGGTAGCACTGCAACCCGCGTGCCCGCCGAGCGGCACGGATCCGTCCTGTTTTCTCCGCAAGCGCGCGCGCCGAGCGGTGTCCGTCCGGATCGCGCGGGGCGCGGCGTCCGGACGACCCGAGCCGAGCCTGGGATGTGCATAGAATGCCCCCGCCCATGAGCGACCCCGCCGCGCCGCCGACCGAGCCCCCGGCGTCGCAGGGCCTGGCGCGAGCCGCGGCATCGGGCGTCGCCTGGACCACCCTGGCCAAGGTCGTGTCGCAGGCCACGGGCATCGGCGTCACGCTGCTCCTGGCACGCCTGCTCACCCCACGCGACTTCGGTCTGGTCGGCATGGTCAGTGTGTTCTCGGGGTTCGTGGCACTGCTGGGAGAGCTCGGGTTCGGTGCGGCGCTGGTGCAGCGTAGCGAGCTCGAGGAGCGACACCTATCGACCGTCTTCTGGTTCAACTCGGCGGCCGGGCTCGTGCTGGGCGCAGCCATGGCCGCGGCGGCGCCGCTCTTGGCCGAGTTCTACGGCGAGCCCAAGCTGATCGGGCTGACGCGCGCCGTGGCGCTGTCGTTCGTGATCATGCCGCTCGGGGCCGTCCACCAGGCCGTGCTGTCGCGCAAGCTCGGGTTCAAGTCACTGGCCTGGGTGGACACGGCGGTGGCGCTGCTCAGCGCGGTCGTGGCCGTGATCGCCGCGCTCCGCGGCCTGGGCCCCTGGGCGCTGGTGCTTCGCAGCCTGACGGTGGCGGGCGCGGGGGTAGTGGGGCTGTGGCTGGTCGCCGGCTGGCGGCCGCGGGTGCTGTTCGACGCGCGCGCTCTCAAAGAGCTGCTGGGTTTCTCGGCCAACCTGTTCGCGTTCAACGCGGTGAACTACTGGGCGCGCAACGGTGACCAGCTGCTGATCGGCAAGTTCCTGGGCGCCGCGTCGGTGGGCATCTACGCCCGCGCGTACAGCACCATGACCATGCCGATCTCGGAGGTGACCAGCGTGCTCACCAAGGTCATGTTCCCCACGCTGTCGCGCCTGCAGCACCGCCACGACGAGCTCCGCGCGCTCTACCTTCGCTCGCTGCAGAACATCGCGCTCTTGACCTTCCCGCTGATGTCGGTGCTGCTGGCGGTGGCGAGCCCGTTCGTGCTCAGCGTGTTCGGGCCGAACTGGGCCGAGGTCGTGCCGGTGCTGCAAGTGCTCTGCCCGGTGGCCATGCTGCAATCCATCGGCACCACCGTGGGGTGGATCTACCAAGCCACGGGCCGCACCGACGTGATGTTCCGCTATGGCGCCATCGTCAGCCCGCTGATCCTCGGGTCGATCGGCGTCGGCGTGGCGCTGGGCTCTCCGCTGACGGTGGCCATCGCATACGCGGTGATGAATCTGGTCATTCTGCCCTACCCGCAGTTCGCAGTGGCCGGGCGCCTGATCGGGCTCAGGCCCTTGCAGGTGCTGTCGGCCGTCAAGGCTTCGCTCGCACACTCGGTGGCGGCTTCGGTGCCCGCCTGGGCGGTGGGCGCTTACCTGCCGGCGCCGCACCTGGTTCGCTTCGTGGCAGGGGCACTGACCGGGCTCGGGCTCTATGCGGCGATCGTGCACGGCCTGCGCGCGCCGGCGTACCTGCGGCTGCGCGAGCAACTCGGCGAGATGCTCCGGTCGCGCTCGGGCAAGGTCAGCGAGCGCTGATCGACTGGTAGATCTGCAAGAGATCGTCCGCCAGGCGCTGGCTGTCGAAGAGCTCTTCCACCAGCTGGCGACCGCGCCGGCCCATTTCCGGCCAGTCGCGTTCGCGCGAGAGCGCCTTCTCGACCGCTTGGACGATGGCCGCCGGGCTCTCGGGCTGGAAGGCAAAGCCGGTCTCCCCGTCGATCATGCCCTCGGCGACGCCGCCGATCCGGCTCACCAGCACCGGCAACCCCGAAGCTTGTGCCTCTTGCACCACCACGCCTTGCGTCTCGACCTGACCGGCGGGTGCGTACGCGCTGGGGAGCAAGAACAGGTGACCCGACGCGAGCTCGCGCCGGACCGCCTCGTGGGGCAGCGCGCCGAGCAGCGTCACCCGCTCGCCCAGGCCCAGCTGGGCGATCTGCGCTTCCAGGCGGGATTTGAGCTCGCCGTCACCGACGATGCGGTAGCGCACGTCGTGGCCCGCGCGCACCAGCTCGGCGACGGCCGAGATCGCGTATTCGAAGCCCTTCATCGGGGCCAGCCGGCCGATGCTGATGAGCCGCAGCGGCTCACCCGGGGTGCGGCGCCGCGGGGTGCACTGAAACTCGCTGCTCGAGACCCCCATCCGGAGCTGGGTCATGCGGTCTTCGGGGCACCCGAGCGCGATCAACCGCCGCCACAGATAGCGAGAGTTGACGGTGAATCGGTCACCGACCTGAAACAGCCTGCGATACATCCCGTACCCGTGCAGGCCGGGGGCGACCGTGACGTCGTACCCGTGAAAGGTGGTGACGATGCGCAGCTTGGGCTGCGTGGCACGCAGGGCCGCCAGGGGAACACCCCAGTGGCCGAAGTGGGCGTGCACCACGTCGAAGCGACCGGCGGCAATCAGGTCGAGCTGCGAGAGCGCCCGGGGGACGGAGGGCCGCATGCGCCAGCCGAGCTCGCGCAGCGACGCGAGCCCGAGCGCACCCTGCACCGACCGCGGAGCGCGGGCCACCCGCCGGGCCAGCGCCAGGGCGAGCCCGGCCGGGTCGGTGGGGGCCTGTCGCGGGTGGAAGCGCCGTTCGAGCGCGTGATCGTGCCAGGCCTGCGGGCGCGGCGCCCCGGGCGGCGGCGGCGCCGCGAACACCTGCACATCCACGCCGCGGGCGAGCAGGTCGAGCACTTGTCGAAGCACGAAGGTCTCCGACGGCAGCGGGAAGTAACCGGTGAAGAACGCGACCCGCAAGCTCACGCTTTCTTTCGCGCGCGGATCGGCGGCGGGTCGAAGCGGCCGGCCCCGAGCCGCAGGGCGAGGCGCCTGAGCAGCTTCGCAGCCTTCGGGTGGCGCTCGCGCAGGGCGGCACGCCGGAGCCACAGCGCGTTGACGGACCGTCGACGACGGGCCGAAGCGCTGCTGGCCTCGAGCACGTAGGTCGGCGAGTACCCCAGGCAGTCGACGATCCAGTAGCCATGGGGGGCGAGCAGATCGAGCACCTCTCGCAGGTTCTCGGCGGTGTGCACCTCGACGCACAACACCGGGCGCCGCCGCGCGATCAGCTGCGCAGCGCCGCGCAGCACGGGCAGCTCCAGGCCCTCCACGTCGATCTTGATCAGGCACACGTCGTCGATGCCACGCGCCTCGACCTCGGCGTCGAGCGTGGTCATCGGCACGCCCTCGCCCCCACCCACCCCCAGCTCGACCCGCGTCGCGCCCCGATTGGTCTCGGGGCCCAGCACCACCCGTGCCTGCCCCTGACCGTCGCCCAGCGCGCGGTTCACCGCGATCACGCGGTCGCCAAGGCCGTTCTTCTCGAGGTTGTCGCTGAGCACGGTGAACGTGGCCGGGTTGGCCTCGAAGGTGAGCACCGGCCGAAGACCGCACAGCTTCGCGAAGAACACGCTGTGGGTGCCGATGAACCCGCCGGCGTCGATGGCCGCGCCGGTCTTCCCCCGCCGGCGCAGCCGCTCGCGCACCCGAAAGAGCACGTCGTATTCATAGAAGGTGTCCAGCTCGCGCATCACCTTCAGAATGTGATCGTCGTTCCCGAGCGACCGGAAGAAAATGGGCTCGCCCTCGACGACGAGATCGACTGTCGGGTCCAGCATGCGTCGCGGGAGTCTGGCTTGCTCGGGCCGAGAGGGGAAGCACTTGCTGCGCCCGGCGGGGCCGAATCACGCGACCGCCGGCTCACCAGCGGGCGAAGTGCTCGCCCTCGAGCGCGCGCGTGCGGATGGCTCGCGAGACCGGCAGCTGGGGCACGACCCCGCTGGCGCGGCGCGCCAGTGCGACCAGCGCTTCGACCCCCCGCGAGCCTCTGGGTCGCGGGGCAACCACCGGGCTCTGCGGCCGCGCCATCAGCGCTTCGACCAGCTGCCAGAAGCGCCGGGGCGCACCCGACAGCTGCTCGATCGCCCGCGCGCGATCGCCCTGCCACCATGCTTCACCCGAGACGCCCACGCACGAGTTGACGACCACGTTGCAGCCCGCGAGGCGCGCTTCGACCGGCATGCGGCCGGCGGGCTCGAGGCCGATCGGCAGGTAGACGAAGGTCTCGGCGCCACCCATCAGGGCGTGCACCTCGGCCGGAGGCACGTTGCGGATCGCTCGCGCATCCAGCCCGTGCAGCCGGCAGTACTCGCGCGCGGTCGCCGTGCCCTTGATGGCGTGGGGCGCCCACAGGTAGAGGGCCCCGTGCCGCGGCGCGCCGGACCGCGACAGCCCCTCGAGCCGCTCGAGCGACGCCGCGTCGAACAGCGAGCTTCCCAGCACCTCGCTCGGCGGCGACACGAAGTAGGGGTTCTGCTCGAACACCCTGCGCTGCCGTTCGGTCAGATAGACGACCCCGCGCAGGCGGCGATACAGCCGCCCGAGGCCGCGATGCGGACAGATGCAGCGCTGGGCCAGCGCGTGCAGGGGCTCGCGGGCCGCGGGGAAGTTGCCGCGCCACCGACAGATGCGCACGTCGTGCTCGAACGAAACCACGCGCTCGGTCTGCGCCAGCGCATCGAGCATTGCCGGCGTCGCGCGCTCGGAGTTCCCGAGCACGATGATGTCGAACCGCGACAGCTCTGCGGGGTCGAGCTGGTCGAAGCGTCGGGTCTCGACGGGAAACGGGCACGCTGCGAGCGCGGCCGCGTCGGTCAGCTCGGCGCCGCCCGGGTGCTTCACCGCGCCGCCGCGCGGCGCATCGGCGAGCTGATCGGCGACGAAGAGCACGCGGTCGCTCATCTGCGAGAGCGAGAGTGTGTCCCGCAAGGGCCGCCGAGGGAAGGCGATTGCTACTCCAGATCGCCTTTGATAGCGTCGCCCGCGCTTGCGAGAGTCCGGAAAGCGCCTGCGGGCCCGGCGCCGGTGGATGCAGGTCGGCGTGCTCCTCGCCCCGACGGCCGCATGGCTGTGCTGGGACCTGACCCGTCGCGGCGCGGTCTTGCGGCAGCTCGAGGCGAAGTACTTCGCCACGTATGCGCTGTCTTTGCTCGAAAGCGCGGTGCTCTGGGGCACCCTGCTCTACTCGGCGTCACGCCGGCGCGGCAGGGTGCGCTTCGTCTCGGCGGCGCTGTTCGTGCTGGGGCTGGCGTTCGTCGGGGCGGCGCAGGCCCGCTTCCACGACCGCTACAACGTCTACTTCAACGCCGATCTGGCGGTGTGGTTTGGTCGCCCCGGAGACCTCTTCGGCCTGAGCCTTCGCCAAGAGGTCACGCGCCAGCTCTGGACGATGGCGCCGCTGCTGGTGCTGGGCCTGGGCTGGCTCTGCCTGGCGCGTCGCACCCTTCGACCGACGCGCCGACGCGCGCGGGTCGCCCACGCCTTGATGCCCGCGGTGGTGGTCCTCTCACTGTTCATTCCCACCCAGCGCTTCAAGTACCAGGCTTCACTGCCGGACACCCTGCTCTTGCACTCGGGTGGTGGGCTGATCCGCGCCCGGCTCGGGCTCACCAAGAAATCCAAAGAGGTGCGCTCGCGCCGGCGCACCCCGAGCCCGCTTCCCGAGCTGACGCCGAAGGCGCCAGCTCCGCGCAACGTGCTGCTCGTGATCCTCGAGAGCGTGCGCGCGGACGTGACCTGCCGCGACGCCGATCCGGACTGCGTGCTGACCGAGGCGACCCATCGCCTGCTACCCCGTCGCCACCTGCTGAGGCAGATGCGCGCCCTGGCCTCGTCGACCGCGGTGTCGCACGCCGTGCTCTGGACGGGGCTCGGGTCCGCCTCACCGCGCGACACGCTGCACGATGCCCCGTCGATCTTCGATCTGGCCAAAGTTGCGGGGTTTCACACCGCGCTGTGGTCCAGCCAGAACGAGATGTTCGGCAACATGTGGCTCTGGCAGGCAGACCTGGAGCTCGACCGCCTGGTCACCGGCCCTCGACTGGACCCGCTGGCGGACTTCTACATCGGCGTTCCCGAGCGCACGCTGCTCGAGCGCGTCGCCCGCGACCAACAAGGGTTCGGCGAACCGTTTTTGGCGGTGGTGCACATGAGCAACGCCCACTTCGAGTACTACGTCGACCCCGCCGAGCCGCGCCCCTTCCAGCCCGAGGGGCTGAAAGACGTGCCCGAACGCCCTCACCTCTTCAACCGCTATCGGAACTCGGTGCATCAGCAAGATCGGCTTCTCGCGCGCTGGCTCGAGTCGTTCCGCAGAACCGAGCCCGGTCAGCGCACCGTGATCTTGTACACCAGCGACCACGCCGAGGCGTTTCGCGAGCACGACCAGCTGGGGCACGGCGCCAGCTTGTACACCGAAGAAGTGCACGTTCCCGGGTTCGTGGACGCACCGGAAGGCACGCTGACTCGGGCCGAGCGCCAGGCCCTGGTGTCCAAGCGGGACGCTTTCCTCACCCACGTGGACTTCTTTCCGACCATCCTGGATCTGATGGGCGTGCTCGACGAACCGCGGATCGCCGAGCACGTGGCCCGCCTTCCAGGGCGAAGCCTGCTGCGACCCGCACTTGCGGTGGAGCCGCTGCCCATGACCAACTGCTCTGGGGTCTGGAGCTGCGCCGCCGAGTCGTGGGGGGTGATCCAGGGCAGCCGGCGGCTGCATGCCCGTGCCGGCGATCCGGCCTTTGGTTGCTTCGACCTGGCGCACGACGAAGCGGAGAAGCAGCCGCTGCCCGCGGACGCGTGCAGCGACCTGACCGCGGTTGCCCTGAAGCGCTTCGAACGGCTGCCGATCAAGCGCCCCTGAGCCAGAGCCGCTAGTGATTCCAATGGCTTGCGGCTCAGTTGCTGCCCACTACGGATTACACTGTACGTTATATACCTACATTGGTATACGTGGTGGGAGAGGTGGCCATGACTCGCAAGCTTCTGTTTCTGGTGCTCCTGGTTCTGGCGGGCTGTTCGGCGGCGCCGGGCGGCGACGAGTCGGGTAGCGGGGACGATCAACCCCGCGTGCCGCTGGGGAAGGCCGACGGGACGGGCAGCTGCAAGGTCGGCAGCACCAGCTATTGCGGCGGCAAGTCGAAGGGCACGTGCTGGTGCGATGACAAGTGCGCCCAGTACGGCGACTGCTGCTCCGATCTGAACGCGGTGTGCGGCGGCACGAGCCTGGGCCTCGACTCGGCCACCATCGACACCGCCGCGCAGTTCGATGCCATGGCGTTCGAGGGGCAAGACGGCGTGGTCCTGGGCAAGAGCGTCAAGTTCTTGATCGACGCGCGGACCCCGAGCAAGCCGGTGGTCCACTTCATGAACGCCAACGCCCCCGGCGCGGGCGACGCCGCGCGCTTCCACTACTACTTCGGCAAGGCGGTGGTTCCGGGGTTCTCGGAGACGCTGCAGAGCTTCGATCAGGTCACCTACTGGACGCAGAACAAGCGATTCTTCGCCGGCACGCTGCAAGAGTACCACCTGGGCGCGGGTCAGACGCTGTACGGCATCCAGTTCTACCCCCAGGACGTGATCGCCGAGAAGACGGTGATCGCCGCAGTCAAGGCCATCAAGCCGAAGCTCCGCATTCCGGGGGCGAAGCTGGCCTTCGTGGCGACCGGGCCGCAGCAGACCACCAAGACCGTGGGCTCGTCGTTCACCGCGCTGAAGATCGAGAACCTGACCCTCGATGGCGTGCTCGGCAGCCTCGAGTACCTGCCGATGCAGCTGGGTGAGGCGTGGGGTTACCTGCGGATATTCCCGCAAGATCAGGACCTGCTGAGCGCGGTCGACATTGCCGTGTTCGACGAGCTGCCGCTCACGCTCACGGTGGTGGCCGGCACCATCACCAAGGCGGTGCAAGACGCCAGCTCGCACATCAACCTGAAGAGCAAAGAGCGCGGCACGCCCAACATGGTGCTCCGCACCGCCGGGCCCACCCACACCGAGCTGGCGGCCTTCGCCAACAAGCCGGTCCACCTCACGGTCTCGGCCGACGGCTTCACGCTGGCGCCGACCACCGACGCGATCGTGAAGCAGAAGCTGGCCGAGCGCATGAACAAGCCCTGGGTGACGCTGCCCGTGGGCCCAACCGGGAAGGTCAGCTCGTTCCGTGAGATGTGCACCAGCGGCCCTTCCGGCTGCCTGAAGCTGTCGTCCACCTTCGGAGGCAAGGCCGCCCAGCTCGGCTTCTTGCTTCACCCCAAGGTGCTGGGCGTTGCGGCCGACCCCCAGAGCTACAGCAAGAAGCTGGGGTACGACGTGGCGCCCGCGGGCGTCGGCGTGCCGGTCAGCAAGTACCGGTCGTTCGTCGAGCACCCCTCGAACGCCGCGCTTTTGCAGAAGATCAAAGCGCTGGTCGCCGCCGAGAAGAGCGGGCAGCTGTCGGTGGCCGACCGCGTGGCCAAGGCCAAAGAGGTGCAGGCGCTGTTCTACGCGGCGGCACCGCCGCCCGGCCTGGTCGAGGACATCGTCGCCGCGATCAAGCTGGCGCTGCCCGCCGACACCAAGAGCGTGAAGCTACGTTCCAGCGCCAACGCCGAGGACATCCCGGGCTTCGACGGCGCGGGGCTCTACGAGAGCTTCCGAGCCGATCTGGACGAGCCGAACGTGGCGGCCTGCTCGGTGGTGGTCGACCCCGACGACGGCGAGCTCGAGGTCAAACCCCGCAGCGTTTCGTGCGCGGTGCGGGCCGTGTACGCCAGCTTGTGGAACAAGCGCGCCATCGAAGAGCGCAGCTTCGCGCGCATCGACCACGCGACGGCGGCCATGGGGCTGGCCATCGTGCGGCGATACAGCGAAAAGGCCGAGGTCGCCGCCAACTCGGTGGTGGTGACGCGGGTGCTCAACTCGAGCGGCGTCTACGGCTACACCTTCTCGTCCCAGGTCGGGAACAACGTGGTGACGAACCCGGACCCGGGCACCCAATCCGAGAGCGTGATGGCGTCCTTCCTGCCGAACGAGCCGGCGACCTTCACCGTGACCCGGCGCGCAAAGCCCGACGCGGCCGCGCCCGCCCTGGCGACCACCGTGCTCACCACGCCGCAGATGCAGACCATGCTCGAGCTGACGCAGTTCGTCGAGAAGACGTACTGCCAGAACAAGCCCGGCTACTACTCCGGCTCGTGCGACCAGGCGCTCTACGACCGGCACAAGCCGAAGAGCCTGGACATGGAGCTGAAGTTCCACAAAAACGGGCAGTTCTTGCTCAAGCAAGTGCGCGAGTTCGCCGGCAAGTGAGCTTCGAGCTCGAGCTCTGCTCCGAGCTTCAGGCCCCCGCCGATCGGGTGTGGGCTCAGGTGTCGACCCTGGAAGGGGTCAACCGCGAGCTGGGCCCGTGGGTCCGCATGAGCGTGCCCGCCGCCCTGCGGGGCAAGCACCTGGGCGATGCCCCCGTGGGCGACGTCGCGTTCACCTCCACGCTCTTGGCGCTCGGCCTCGTCCCGTTCGACCGCCATCGGCTGAGGTTGGCCGAGGCAGGGGCCGGGCACTTCCTCGAGCGCTCGAGCTCGCTCTTGCAGCGGGTGTGGGAGCACGAGCGCTGGGTCGAGGCGACCCGGGCCGGCTGCCGCGTGCGCGATCGGCTCTGGGTCGATCCGCGCGGCGCCCCCGACGCTCTGGTACGAGCCATGGTCGGTGCGCTGTTCCGCTGGCGCCACCGCCGGCTGCGCCAGATGTTCGGCGAGGCGGCGCCTTCCCAGAACCGCCCGCCCAGTTCACAATGAGGGGCTCCGCCGCCCGGCGGTCGCACCCGAGGCAGCTGTGGCACTGGGCAAGATCAAGGGCAACGCATTCCGCGAGTTTCTGGTCTGGTTCGAAGAGCGCTCGGGACACGCAGCGCTGGCTCGGGCGTTCGCTCTGCTGCCGGGACCGCTGGCAAGCGAGCTCGATCCCTCTCGGCCGGTGCTCGGGGTGCTGCCGTCGAACTGGTACTCGATCGAGATCGTGCACTCGCTGCTCGACTCGCTCACCGCCGATTTCTCCACCAGCGACCTCGAGCGTTTCACCCACGAGGCGGCCCAGGTGACCATCGCACGGATGATGCGCGGGCTGCAGCGGGCCGCGTTCTCGCTGCTCATCTCTCCGCGCCGCTACCCCAAGGTCATCAACCTGCTCTGGGGCATGAACTACGACTCGGGGCGCGTCCAGGTCGTGGAGCAAACGGCGACGTGCCACGAAGGCGTCGTGAGCGACTGGACCGGGCATCACCCGCTGATCTGTCAGATCAACCACCTCGCCAAGGTGCACATGTACGAGGCCATGGGCTGCCGCGACGTCACGGTGCAGCTGACCCGCTGCGTGTGGAAAGGCGACCCCGACTGCCGCTCCGTCGTGCGCTGGCGCTGAAAACCCCTGGGGCTGTCAAGCCAGGTGGGTCACTGGTGCGCGCCCCGGGCCACCAGTAAGCTGTGGGGGACATGCTGGCCGGAAAGACGCTGCCCCTGTTCCTGTTCGTGGCCATCGCCTGTGCGTCGGCGGAAGACGACGGACCGGTTTCGGTGAAGTGCGTGCCCGGCGAGCAGTCGAGCTGCGCATGCCCCGGGGGCCTCACCGGCGTCCAGGTTTGCGAGAGCGACGGCACCTACGGCGCGTGCTCGTCGTGCGGTCCGCCGGGCAGCGGGGGGACCAGCACCAGCGGCGGCAGTGGCGGGCTGAGCGGCGCCGGCGGCACCAGCGGGGGAAGCGGCGGCGCAACGGGCGGCGCGGGGGGCACCGGCGGCGTGTGCTCGAGCCCGTGCTCGAACGGGCTCCAAGACTGCGGCGAGACCGGGGTCGACTGTGGCGGCCCTTGCGCCGCCTGCCCGCCCGCCAAGTACGTGATCGCAGACTGCTGGACCGACACCCCACGCAACGGCAGCGAAGACTGCGACGACGGGTCGATCCCCATCCCGTCGAGCCCGCCGGTGGCGGTCCTGGTGTGTCTCAACGCCAAGGGTGGCGTGAACTACTTGGCGACGAACACCGGCCCCGCCGTGGGCAGCGATCCGGTGCAGCGCTGCGACGGCTGGGAGAAGACCGGGCTGAAGGCGGCAGACAACCTGAACTACATCGCGAAGCTCACCTGCGACGCCGAGCAGAAGACGCTGGTGGTGGATCTGTCGGCTTACGCCGGCAAGACCATCTATGTCGGCGCCCACACCCAAGCCGACGGCACGGGGCACGGCACGATCGGTTGCGTGGCCAAGAAGAAGTGAGGCGCTCAGTCCGCCCGGCGGGCCGCTCTGCGCCGTAGCCATGCGTGGACGATGCCCGCGACGTACGCCACCAGCAGCACCGGTAAGAGCGTGGTCGAGAGCAGGGTCAAGGTGACCAGAACGCCGTAAGCGGCGTCGTGCACCGAGCGATCGCTGTCGGCGATGCCGCCCATGAAGCTGAACACCACGCGATGCAGGTTCAGCACCGTGAGGGCGGTCACGATGGCAGTCAGCGGCAGCAACGCGACGATCACGCCCTTGACGACGCCAACCGATGGCACCGAGGCCAGAAAGCGGAGCAAGAGCGCCACGCGCCAGGTGGCCACCACCGCCAGAAACCAGAGGTTGAGCTGCCCCGCGACGGTCAGCGAAAAGAACCGCTCCACCGGCACGGCGTAGAGCACGGCCGGCGGCGAAGTCAGGCTGACGAACGTGAGCGTGGTGCGATACGAAAGCGCCGCCGGCGCCAGCGGCCAGACCACCAGCCAGAGCAACGCTGCGAGCACGAACACGTAGATCACGGAGCCCAGCCCCAGGTGCTGGAGCAGGCTCGCCTTCGGGTCGTCCCACCAGCGGCCCACGCCGACGACCCAGGTGCAGGCCAGTCCGACGACGAGGTGCTTGGGCCCGAAGCGGCTCACCTCGACGGCCCCCGCCCGAAAGGTGAGCGTGCGCCCGATGGCGCGGGCCGGGGAGATCGACGTGGCGCTCACCGTGCGCCCCCCTGCCGACGCCTCGAGCCGACGCCGATGCGAACGTCGAGCTCGACCTGGCCGACGCGTCCGGTGAGCTCGACGGAATCGAGCCGATAGCGGCCGCGGGGCGTGCCCGTGGCTGCGCCCGCGGGTCCGGCCTCGATCTCGGTCGAGAGCTCGAGGCGCTGCCGGCCGCCGGGTGGCAACGAGAGCGTGAGCTTCTCGCGGAGCGGCATGGGCTTTCCCGGCCCACCCTCGTAGTGCGCGAAGGCGCCGATCGCGTCGAGGGACGCGGCAAACGGGTTCACGAGCTCGACGACCACCGTGCCGCCGTCGCGTGAGACCTCGCCTCCCAGGTGGATCGCGGTCACGCTGCGAGCGCGGAAGCCCGCGAGCCCTTCCAGCTTCCGGCGGGTCGTGCGGAAGCCCCCCTCGGGGCTCACCCAGTCGCTGCGCATCTGCGGCATCTCGCGCGGCTCGTTGCCATAATCCGCGGCGCACGCGCCCCGCTTCTCGAGCGCAGCCAGAAGCGACGGCTCGCGGGTGCCGCGGGCGATCACCGTGGTGCCGGCAAGCGGGGCCACGGCAGCCGTGGTGAACACGTTCAGCGTGCCGACGCGCGCCGGCGCGCCCGCGTACACGAAGCCGTCGTCCAGGCAATATTCCGAGGGGTGCATCACGCTGAAGCGCTCGTTCTCGATCAACGTGCCCACCAGCGCCGGCGAATCCACCGGCAACCCCCCGGCGGGCGCCGCCGGCGCGCCAGGCTCGGCAGCGGGCGCCGACACCGCCACCGTCGGAGCCGCCGCGCCCGCGTCTTCGGGGGCTCCGCTTCGACTGCACGCGACCCCCAGCACCCAGAGCGACACGAGGCAGCGAGCAGTCACTCGCGGATGCTGGCAGGGTTGGCGCTTTCGCGCCAGCCGATCCCTGGTAACTTCGTCCCGGGCGTCATGACGTTTCTCGCGGCCGGTGACGTGGTGGGGGACCGCTACGTGGTGGAAGCTCTGCTCGGCCAGGGCGGCATGGGGGTGGTGCTGGCTGCGCGCCATCGGTTCACCAACGAACGCGTGGCGCTCAAGATGCTGCACACGCACCTGCTGGCGCGACCCGATCTGGCTGCGCGCTTCCTGACCGAAGCCCGGGCGCCCGCCGCCATCGGACACCCGGGCATCGTGCGCGTGCTCGACGCCGGAACCACCGCCGCCGGCGAGCCCTATTTCGCCATGGAGCGGCTGGAAGGCGAGCCTTTGGCGGCCCTGATGCGGCGCGGCCCCCTGCCCTTCGAAGAGATCCGCCGCCTCTGCCGCGAGGTGCTCGCGGCGCTGGGCGCCGCGCATGCGGCCGGCTTCATCCACCGGGATCTGAAGCCCGAAAACGTGTTCCTGTGCGCTCCCCAGCGCACGGTGAAGCTCCTGGACTTCGGTATCGCGAAGTCACTCTCGGACCTGGAGAGCCAGTCGCACACCGCCACCGGCACCAGCATGGGCACGCTGCACTACATGTCGCCCGAGCAGCTGCGCAATGCCAAGCGCGTGGACCTTCGCACCGACCTCTGGGCGCTGGGTGTGATCTTCTACCAGCTGGTCTGCGGCCAGCTGCCCTATCAGGCCGAGTCGATGGGCGACATGCTGCTGCTCGTGCTGTCGTCGCCGCCACGCTCGCTTTCCGAGCGGCTCGAGCGGGTACCCGAGCCACTGGCGGCATTCGCGGCTTGCGCGCTGGCGGTCGATCCGAACGCGCGCTTCTCGTCGGCCACCGAGATGGCCGCGGCGCTCGAGGCCTTGCCCGCCATGTCCCTCGACTATCGCTCGGGCGTCGCGCCGGCCGGCTCGGCGGCACACCACCCCGTGCCGCCCACCCTGACCGCGGCGGCCGTCACGGCGCCCGCGCGCAGCAGCCGCGTGGGTTGGGTCGTCGGCGCCGTGGTGCTGCTCGCGGCAGTGCTGGGCCTCGGGGCGCTCTTGGTGGGCGTGGTCTCGGTGCTGCTCGAGAGCCGCTCGCAGCTCGCGGATCTGGACCAGGCCGCCGCGGAAGGCGAGCCGTGCGCCGTGGCGTGCAAGCGCATCGAGGGGTGCGGCGCGGTGTTCGAGCGGCAGGCTTGTGTCACGGCCTGCCGCGAATCGCCGCCTACCCGCGAGTGCGTGCGAGGCGCCGACTGCGCGGGCATCGGCAGCTGCTTCACCGAGCTTTATTGCGGGAAGAAGCCCGCGGGCAAGCTCACGTGCAGCCAGGTCACGAGCCGAGAGGCCGAGTGCGCGGCCGAGGACAAGGACTGCTTTTGCCGGGCCATGCTCGAGGCTTCACCGAGCGAAGCTGGGAAGGTGATCGTCAACAACTCGTGCGCGGTCACCACCTGTCAGCTCGAGTGCGGAAGCGTGATGGGCAGCCGAGAGAAGTGCGTGAGCTGTTACAACCTGAAGTGCCAGGGTCCGATGGCGATCTGCCGGGCACCCTGAGCCTCAGCGCATGCGATACTTGGTGCTCGCGCGGTCGAGCCGCAGGCGGTACTCGTCGAACCAACGGGTCTCGAGGGCGCGCCTGCCGATGCGCCCGGGCGGAGGCAGCCCCGCGAGCCGCGGGTGATCAGTCAGGGTGAGCGCGCCGCGCGCGCCGCGGAACCGCCTGGCGCCCACGGCATCGACTTCGATCTCGGTGAAGTGGATCTCGTCGCCCAGGCGCGAGTAGGTGCGCACGGGGAACTGCACGGGCAAGGACGGCCCCGGGCGATCGATCTCGAAGCCGAACACCAGCCGGTCGTCGTCGAACACCTGGCAACGCATGTGCGAAGAGCCGTGCTCGATGTCGATGCGACCGACGAACTTCGGATAGCCCCAGATGCTGCGCCCGGCGTCGTTGGCCACCTGAGTCGTGACCGGCAAGAGCTGCACCCAGTGGCCCACGTCTGCAAGGCGCTTCTCGAGCAGCAGCGGCAAGAGCGGAACGCGGCCCGGATGCCGCCAGCGGCACGGGATGGAAAGCGCCGCCTCGCGATAGGGGCCGATGCTGGTGTCTGCGTAGTCGAAGGCCACCGCGGTGAGCACCGCCGTGCCCGGCCAGACTTCCACCGGCGTGAGCCGCGGGTCGGGCAAGAGCGAGGCCAGATCGCGGGTCTTTGCCGGCAGCGCCAGGATGTACGCGCGGGCGCGGCGATAGACGATGGGGAGCTCGGTCAAGCGGGCCTCATGGGTTCTCGGTACGAGAAAAGGCCAGCTCGATCAAGAGCGCCGCGAACGCCACGAGCGCCAGCGCCCCCGCCACGCCAAGCACCGGCAGCGCCAGCGCCACCAGCCCGACGATGGTCGAGTGCACGCAGAAGCGGTAGCCCGCCAGGGCACTGGGAACGTCACCCCCGACGAGCGAACGCGCGGTGGACGCCAGGAGGAGCGCCGCCGAGACGGCCCAGAGCCCCAGAGCAGCCGAGCCCTGCAGCAACTCGTGCTTCCAGGCAAGGAAGTACACGCCCACGCCGCACCCGATCCGCAGCGCAGCGCTGCCACGCACCCCGAGCCACGTGGCCAGCGTGCGGTATCCGGCACGCGCATCGCCGGTCAGATCCTTCTCGTAGTTGCCTTGCAGGTAGAGTGCTGCCAGAGCGCCGACGCACAGGAACGAGCGTGTGCCGAACGAGGCGAAGTCGATCAAGCGCGCCGAGGGCATCGAGACGGCCGCGCCGATCACCGCCAGCCACGCCATCAGCGCGCCGTGGGTCAGGTTGCCGAGCACGGGCAATGCCTTGGCGGGTGCGTAAGCCACCATCAACAGCGCGGCCGAGAGCGAAAGCAGCCAACCGCTGGGGTGCACCAGCACCAGCGCGGCCGCCACCGCCGAGCCGAGCGCGGCGGCGACCAGCACCGTGGGACCTTCGGGCAAGAGCCCGCGAACTGCCGGCCGCTGGGGTGCGTCGACGGTGTCGGCGTCGAGATCGACCAGATCGTTGAGCAGCTGACCAACCCCCCAGGCCACCCCCACGGCCAGCGAGGCGACGGCCACGCGCAGGTCGCTGACTCGCCCGGGCATGGCCGCGGCGCCCGCCAGGCACGCGGCGCACGGGAATGCGAAGAAGTGGGGGCGCGCGCCGATCACCAGCGCGCGCGCGAACGTTGCGGGGGGTACGCCGAGCTCGGCTCGGCCGCGCAGGGCGTCGCCCAGGAAACGCGCGCCAGCGGCGAGCACTTGCCCCACGCCGCGCGGCACCGATTCACCCCCCCGCGGCACGGCCGGCTTGAAGCCCGGTCACCAGCGCCCGCAGCCAGGTCCGCGGGCGGTCGGCCATCACGTCGCCGGCGACGAACACCGACGGCGTACCAAGCGCCGCAGCGCCGACCGTCGCGATGCCCACTTGCTCGAGCAGCGCCGGGCCGTGAGCCGCGAAGTCGACGCCGTGCAGCGTCGAGACGGCGTCCGTGCTCAGGCCATCGATCTGCAACGTCACCGGCGCGCCCAGCGAGAGCTCGAAGCGTGCGCGGGCCTCGTCGAGCCGCACGCCGCCCGCCGCCACGCCGCCCAGCGCGAGCACCAGGCGGTCGGCGCCCCAGCGCTCGCCGCCCGCTAGATGCACGTCGATCCGGCCCGAGCCGACGACGACTTCGCTCACCGCCTCGCGACGCGTCTCGATACCGGCTTGTTCGAGCAGCGCGTCCCGCGCCGACTCGAAGCGCGCACCGGCTGCGCCGCCCGGCGGCGACAAGGCTTCACCCAGCGGCAGCTCCACTCGCTGGCGGAGGGCTTCGTGGACGCCCGCCGCGGTGCCCAGCCACGGTCCGCACAGCCAGGCATCGACCTCACCG
>Ga0073899_10001417_pt1 | contig 21944 bp, 22 predicted proteins | sample KloWWTmetaKNB5Ph_FD_88975 | JGI IMG/M metagenome (GOLD analysis project Ga0073899, IMG submission 88975) | Active sludge microbial communities from Klosterneuburg, Austria, studying microevolution and ecology of nitrifiers - Klosterneuburg... | ecosystem: Engineered > WWTP > Aerobic digester >... | reverse complement strand
GGCACATCGAGCCCGCCGAGCAGATGCAGCAGCGTGCTCTTGCCAGCGCCGGAAGCACCCATGATCGCGATCGCCTCGCCGGCACATACCGAGAGGTCGATGTCGGCGAACACCTGCGTCTCGACGCGGGTCTCGCGGTAGGTCTTGGACACGCCGCTGGCGGCGAGCACGATGTCGGCAGGAGCGTTCATTCGTAGCGCAGGGCCTCGACCGGATGCGTGCGCGCGGCGCGCCAGGCCGGATACAGGGTCGCGATCAGGCACAGCACCAGCGTCATGCCGATGATCGTGGTGACGTCGTCCCAGCGCAGGTCGGAGGGCAGGTCGCTGATGTAGTACATGTCTGCCGGCATCAGCTCGAAGCCGAGCATGGATTCGAGGAAGCGCATGACGTTGGTGACGTTTTCGGCCAGCAGCACGCCGCCGATGCTGCCAAGCACGATGCCGACCAGGCCGATGATCGTGCCCTGCACCACGAACACGCCCATCACCGAGAGTGGACTGAGACCGAGCGTGCGCAGGATCGCGATGTCGCCCTGCTTGTCAGTCACCAGCATGACCAGCGACGACACCAGGTTGAACGCGGCCACGGTCACGATCAAAGACAGGATGATGAACATCACCATCCTCTCGGTCTGGATGGCGCGGAAGAAATTCGAGTGTTCGTGGGTCCAGTCGCGCACCCGGTAGAAGCCCCCGAGCGTGTCCGCGAGATCGGCGGAGACGCGCTTGGCCTTGAACAGATCGTCGAGCTTCAGGCGCACGCCGGTGACCTTGTCGCCCATGCGAAACAGCTTTGCGGCGTCGCGCACGTGGATGATGGCCATGCCGCGGTCGTATTCCTGCATGCCGGCCTCGAAGATGCCGACGACCTTGAAGCGACGCATCTGCGGCAGCACGCCGGCCGGCGTGGCGCGCACCTGCGGCGCATACACCAGCACGTCGCCACCGAGTTCCGCGCCGGCCCAGATCGCCAGCTCGCGCCCGAGCACGATGCCGTACTCGCCGGGCTGCAGGGCATCCCAGGAGCCTTCGACGATGCGATCGGCGATCTCGCTGACCTCGCGTTCCAGGGTCGGCTCGACGCCGCGCAGGATCGCGCCGCTGACGCGCCCGCCCTGCAACATCGCCTCGCGCTCGATGTAGGGCGCCGCGCCGACGACATGCGCCTGCGTCTTCGCCGTCTTGAGCGCGGTTTCCCAGTTCTCCAGCCCGTCACCGACCCCGGCCACGGTCGCGTGCGAAACCATGCCGAGGATGCGCGCGCGCAATTCGCCCTCGAAACCGTTCATCACCGAAATCACCGTGATCAGCGCCGTCACCCCGAGCGCAATGCCGAGCATCGACACCATCGAGATGAAGGAAATGAAATGGTTCCGGCGCTTGGCGCGCGTGTAGCGCAGACCGATGAACAGTTCTAGGGGTCGGAACATGCAGGGACTTTGTGGCAGGCGAACAGTGTAGCGATGCGACGTGAACGCTCAATAGCCACGCGCGAGTCAGCGCGGCCCTCCCTGTCGCCCCAGCCACACGCGCAGGCGCCGACGGGTGTCGGGCGGGAGCGAATCTGGCCACAGCACGACATCGATACGACGCTTGAGCTCGCTGCGGAAATGCAGGGCGATCAGAAAGCCGAGGTCGTGGCTGCGGTGCAGGTCGACGCGGGTTTCGGTGTTGCCCGCGACGAGCAGCCAATCGCCTTCGGATTGCAGCGTGCAACGCGGGCTGGAAGCGCTGCGGCGCAGCTGCAGGTGGCGGACGCCGGCACTGACGATCAACGCGGCCAGCGCCAGTTTCACTTCGATGGCAAGTCCGCTGGCCGCAGTCGCCCATATCGCCAGCACGGCGATGGCCAGCGTCAATGCCAGCGCGATGAATGAGGGGCTGGCCTCAAACGAGAGGCTTGGCGCGGATTTCATCGATCAGCGCCTTCAGCTCCACCTGGTCGCAGTCGTGGTAGCCAAGAATCCAGCGCTGCAGCTCGCGGTCCTCGCAGGCGAGCACCGCCTCGAACCGCGTCAGCAGCGCATTGTCGGCGGTCGCCGCATTCTCGTCGAGCCAGCGCTCCAGCACACGGTCCAACTCGCGCGTCCCGCGCCGGCAATGCCAGCGCATGCGCTTGATGCGAAGAAAAACGGGGTCAGAGTCAATTTCCGTCTCGCGGGCGGCCTCCGGCAGAGACTCTTTGCGGGCGGAAATTGACTCTGACCCCGTTTTTTCCTTCATAGCGTGCGCCGCTGCACCATCAGTTTCTTGATCTCGGCGATGGCCTTGGCCGGGTTCAGGCCCTTGGGGCAGGTCTTGGTGCAGTTCATGATGGTGTGGCAGCGGTACAGGCGGAATGGGTCCTCGAGATGGTCGAGGCGGTCGCCGGCGTCTTCGTCGCGCGAGTCGATGATCCAGCGGTAGGCCTGCAGCAAGATGGCGGGGCCGAGGTAACGGTCGCCGTTCCACCAGTAGCTCGGGCACGAAGTTGAACAGCAGGCGCAGAGAATGCACTCGTACAGGCCATCGAGCTTGGCGCGGTCGTCCTTCGACTGCAGCCGCTCCTGGTCCGGCGGCGGCGCGCTCTGGGTGCGGATCCAGGGGCGGATCGAGGCGTACTGCGCGTAGAACCGCGTCAGGTCCGGTACCAGGTCCTTGACCACCGGCATATGCGGCAGCGGATAGATCTTCACCTCGCCCGAACCGCATTCGCCGATCGACTTGGTGCAGGCGAGCGTGTTGCTGCCGTCGATGTTCATCGCGCAGGAGCCGCAGATGCCCTCGCGGCAGGAACGCCGGAACGTCAGCGTCGGATCGATCTCGTTCTTGATCTTGATCAGCGCGTCGAGAACCATCGGGCCGCAGTTGCCGACGTCGACCTCAAAGGTGTCGGTGCGCGGATTGGCGCCGTCGTCCGGGTTCCAGCGGTACACCTTGAACTGACGCACCTGCTTGGCGCCGGCCTTGGCCGGATGGTGCTTGCCGGCGGTGACCTTCGAGTTCTTCGGGAGGGAGAATTCGGCCATGGCGGACCTCAGTACTTGCGTTCTTTGGGTGGCACCGCATCGACGCCGCCCTGCGTGTACAGGTGCACCGGGCGATAGTCGAAGGTGCAGGAACCGGCGTCGCTGACACTGACCAGCGTGTGCTTCATCCAGTTGACGTCGTCGCGGCTGGCGAAGTCCTCGCGCGCATGTGCACCGCGGCTCTCGGTGCGGTTTTCGGCCGAGTAGATGGTCGCCACCGCCTGCCCGAGCAGGTTCTGCAATTCCAGGGTTTCGACCAGGTCCGAGTTCCAGACCATCGAGCGGTCGCTGACCTTGACGTCGGCGAAGGAGGCGAACACCTCGCTCATCTTGGTGCAGCCGTTCTTCAGCGTCTCGCCGGTGCGGAATACCGCGGCGTCGCGCTGCATCGTGCGCTGCATGTTCATGCGGATGTCGGCGGTCGGGGTGCCGCCCTTGGCATGGCGCAGTCGATCGAAGTTCGACAGCGATGCATCGAGCGCGTCGCCGGGCAGTTCCCTGTGGTTGCTACCGGGCTTGACCACGTCGCCGCAGCGATTGGCGACCGCCCGGCCGAACACCACCAGGTCGAGCAGCGAGTTCGAGCCGAGCCGGTTCGCGCCATGCACGGACACGCACGCCGCCTCGCCGATCGCGAACAGTCCGGGCACCACCGCATCGGGGTTGTCGCCCTGCTTGGTCACCACTTCGCCGTGGTAGTTGGTCGGGATGCCGCCCATGTTGTAGTGCACGGTCGGGATCACCGGGATCGGTTCCCGGGTCACGTCGACGCCGGCGAAGATGCGCGCGGACTCGGCGATGCCCGGCAGCTTCTCGTGGATGGTCGCCGCACCGAGGTGTTCGAGGTGCAGGTGGATATGGTCGTTCTCGGCTCCGACACCGCGGCCCTCGCGGATCTCGATGGTCATGCAGCGGCTGACCATGTCGCGGGGCGCCAGGTCCTTCACGCTTGGCGCATAACGCTCCATGAAGCGCTCGCCCTTGGCGTTGGTCAAGTAACCACCCTCGCCGCGCACGCCTTCAGTGATCAGACATCCGGCACCATAGATGCCGGTCGGGTGGAACTGCACGAACTCCATGTCCTGCAGCGGCAGTCCGGCGCGCAACACCATGCCGCCACCGTCGCCGGTGCAGGTATGCGCCGAGGTCGCCGAGAAATAGGCACGGCCATAGCCGCCGGTGGCGAGGATCACCGCGTGCGCGCGGAACACGTGCAGGGTGCCTTCGGCCAGATCCCACGCGATCACGCCACGGCAGACGCCGTTGTCCATGATCAGGTCCAGCGCGAAGTACTCGATGTAGAAGCGCGCGTCGTGCTTCAGCGACTGCTGGTACAGCGTGTGCAGGATGGCGTGGCCGGTGCGGTCTGCGGCGGCGCAGGTGCGCTGCGCCGGCGGACCTTCGCCGAACTTGGTGGTCATGCCGCCGAACGGCCGCTGGTAGATCTTGCCGTCTTCGGTGCGCGAAAACGGCACGCCATAGTGTTCGAGTTCGATCACTGCCGGAATCGCTTCGCGGCACATGTATTCGATCGCATCCTGGTCGCCGAGCCAGTCCGAACCCTTCACGGTGTCGAAGAAGTGCCAGCGCCAGTCGTCTGCACCCATGTTCGCGAGCGCGGCGGACATGCCACCCTGCGCGGCGACGGTATGCGAGCGGGTCGGGAACACCTTGGTGATGCAGGCGGTCTTGAGTCCCTTGGCCGCAAGTCCCATGGTCGCGCGCAGCCCGGCGCCACCGGCGCCGACCACGACCGCGTCGTACTTGTGATGAACGATCTTGTAGGCGTCCTTCGCCATGTCAGCCTCCAACGGCGATGCGCACAACCGCGAGCGAGGTCGCGAGTGCGGCAAGGAAAGCGATCAGCCGGATTGAAGTCAGTACCACGACTTCGAGCCAGCGCGTGTGGATGTAGTCCTCGACCACCACCTGCACCCCGAGCAGTGCGTGGTAAATCACCGCCAGCACCAGCGCGAGGATCAGGAAGGAGTTCAACGGCTGCGCCAGCCAGACGCGGGCATCGGCGTAATTGGCGCCGAGCAGCGGCAGCGCACACAGCAGGAACCAGATCGACAGCGGCGCCAGCAGCACGGCGGTGACGCGTTGCATCCACCAGTGCGAGGTGCCGTCTTTCGCCGAGCCGAGGCCGCGCACATGCGCGAGCGGTGTGCGCAGGCTCATCGCGCACCTCCCGCCAGGAGCAGCACGCCTGCCGTGGCCACGACCGCGAACACGACTACCGCGTAGCCGCTGGCGTAGACGGACTTCAGCTCGAAGCCCCGGCCCGCGTCCCAGAACAGATGACGGATGCCGTTGCCCAGGTGATAGCAGAGCGCGAACACCGAGGACGCCAGCAGCAGCTTGCCGATGACGCCATGGGCCAATCCGGCAAACGTGGCATAGCTGTCCGGACCGGATGCCAAGGCGAAGATCCAGGCGACCAAGGCGATCGTGCCAAGGCAGAGGAACAACCCGGTAATGCGATGCAGGATGGACAGGACGCTGGTGAGCTGGGGCCGGTAGTACGGCCCGATCATGAAAGGCGACAACGGGCGTTGCGCGCTCATCGGAATCTCCTGTTCGAAAGAGGAAATCGCCTAGAAATCGATGCAGCGACCGTCTTTTTCCCAGTCGCCATAGCGCGTCGGCTCGGGACCTTTGCGGCCACCGATCTCGATGGCCGTACCGGGCGGGGGCGCCAGTGGCGCAGCTGCCGGGAGCTCGGGAGGGGGAATGGGAGCAGGCTGTTCGTTCATGGCGTAGCCGGTGGAGTTTATGCGCTCGGGGCCACCAGCCACAAGCTTCGCAGTCGATCGCGACTTCGTGCGAGGCGCGCGCAGCGCAGGCACAATTGCGCAATGAACCAAACGCCGCTGTTCGATCTGCTCGAAGTGCGCGGCCCCGATGCACTGGCATTCCTGCAGGCGCAACTGGCGGCCGATCTGAATTCATTGGCCGATGCCGGATGGTGCTGGTCGGCGCTGCTGAACGCGCAGGGGCGCGTGCTGCATGTGCTTGGCGTGTGGCGTGTCGCTGCCAATCATTGGCGCCTGTTGGTGCCTTTCGCGCGCGGCGAGGAGTTGGCCGAGGCCCTGCGTCGCATGGTGTTCCGGCGCAAGGTGCAACTGCAGATCGATGGCAAGGTCACGCTCGGCGTCTGCGCCGAAGGGATCGACACCGGAGTCGGCGGGCTGCTTGTCGGCCTCGTCGAGCGGGTCGATGCCCGCGCCATCGGCAACGACGTGCTGGATCGGCTCATCGCCGATGGCCTGGCACTGATCGATGCCGCGGCCAGCGGTCGTCATCTGGTGCAGTCGCTGCGTCTCGATCGCTTCGACGCCTTCAGCGTGAAAAAGGGCTGCTACCCGGGACAGGAAATCGTGGCGCGCACGCACTTTCTCGGCCGCAACAAGCGCCATCTGGTGCAACTGGACGCAGCGTCGGCAGTGACGTGGAAGTCGGCGGACGCGGTCGCGGATGCTGCGACCCAGGTCGGCGAGATCGCGTGCGCCGGCCAGTGCCATGCGCTCGCGGTGCTGACCGAGCCGGTCGCCGTCGGCACCCGTCTGCACGTCGGTGATGGCGACACATGGGCCACGGTTTCGGCAGCCCCCGAGTTCACGCTTTGATGACCGATACAAAGAGTTTCTCGGGATCGTTGGCACTCCTGGGAAAAAGTGCTATAGCAGCAACAACAGGAGGGAGACCGCTCCATGAACCAGGTGTTGCGCAAGGGCATGGCCACCGCGGCGACGGTGCTGTTCGGCATGGTGGCGACGCACACGGCTGCGGCCGCGGAATACAAGCTGCTCGTCGAGCCCAGCTACAACGTCCAGAGGGCGACCGAGGTGTATCAACCGCTGGTGGCGTATTTGAGCAAGGCGACGGGGCACAAGATCACCCTGGTCACCTCGCGCAACTACCACTTCTTCTGGCGCGACGTGCGTCAAAATGCCCCGGTCGACTTCATGTTCGCCGAGGCCCATTTCACCGACTTTCGCGCCAAGCGTTTCCAGTTCGAACCGATTGCACGCACGGTCGAGAACACCAGCTACACCCTGCTCGGCAGCGACCAGCTCGCAGACACCACCTTGCGCGGACTGATGGGCAAGGGCATCGTCTCGATGCCGTCGCCGAGCATGGGCTTCGCGATGCTGCTGGAGTTCTTCCCGGACCCGGTGCGCCAACCCAACCTGATGTCGACAGCGCAGAGCTGGCGCGATGGTGTCGAGATCGTGTTTGCCGGTGAGGCGGACGCCGCGATCGTGCCGACCTGGCTCAAAGACCAGTACCCGAACCTCATCCCGATGGCGACCTCCAAGGAATATCTGGGCGCGGCGATCTCCGCGGCGCCGACGGTTCCACCGGAGGCCAGGCAGGCGGTGAAGGATGCCCTGCTCAAGCTGCACGAGGATCAGGGCGCCTATGAAGTGCTGGCCGAGCTTGGCGTCACCCAGTTCATCGAAGCCACAGGCGCCGACTATGACGGCAATGAGAAGGTGCTCGAGGGCTTCTTCGGCTACAAGTGACCGACGCGCCGATGGCGGCAACAGCGTGCGACAGCGAAGGGCGCCCTGGTGGCGCCCTTCCTCGTTCAAACCAGCATCGTCAGGCCGAAACGCGAGTGCCCGCTCTGTTCCAGATACTCCAGCCACTTCGACAGAAACGCATTCATCCGTAAACGGTGGCGAAACACGGTCGCAACCGGTGCACTGCGGCCGAGCACGTCCTCCAGCCGCGAGCCGAAGTAGCAGGCGGTGACCTCGGCCATGCGCGCATCGCTGAACAGCCGCAGGTGCGCGGACGGATCGGGCTGCCCGGTCAGATCATCGACGAATTCGTAGCTGAGCCGCAGATCGGTGGTGAACGCATGCTGCTCCAGCACGTCGAGGCGCAGCGGCAGCCCGACCTGGCCTTGCGAGCGATAGCGGCCCGGTACCAATCCGCGCGGCCCGAACAGCCGCGTCAGCTGCCAATAGTTGGACCCGTACAAGCCCATCAGATAGCCGAATCGGCTCGGGCGCTGCAGGTCGGGTTGGCGGAGCATCGAATTCATGCGTTCGATGGTAGCGATTCGCGTCATTCCCACCAGCCTGCACATGCACGAAAATGCGGCGTATGATCGAAGCCCGCTCAGTACAGGTGCCGCTCGATGCCGAGCGCGGACAGCACCTTGCTGGCGATCTCCTCGATCGAGGTATGCGTGGTGCTTAGCACCGGCAGGCGCTCGCGCCGGAACAGTTTCTCGGCGGTGCTGACTTCGAATCGACATTGCTCCAGCGTCGCGTAACGACTGCCCGGCTTACGCGCCTCACGCACCTGCTGCAGGCGCGCCGGGTCGATGGTCAACGCGAACAGCTTGTGCCGATGCATCGCCAGCCGGCGCGGCAATTCCTGGCTTTCCAGATCGTCCGGCGTCAGCGGAAAGTTCGCCGCGCGGACACCGAAGTGCAAGGCCATGAACAGGCAGGTCGGCGTCTTGCCGGAACGGGAAACACCAACCAGGATCACGTCGGCCTCGTTGTAGTTGAAGTCGATGCCGTCATCGTGGGTGAGCGCGTAATTGGTCGCATTGATGCGCGCCTCGTACTGCGCGAAGTCGACCAGCCCATGTGCCTTGCCGACGCGCGGCTGGCGCTTGGTGCCGAGTTCCTGTTCCAGCGGTGCGATGAACGGCGCGAACACGTCCAGCATCAGCGCGCCACTGTCGGCGATCATCCGCGACCACTCCGGATCAACCACGGTATTGACCACGATCGGACGTTCACCCGATTGGACCCCGGCCAGACGCACGCGCTCGGCGGCTTCCAGCGCCTTCTCGACCGAGTCGACGAAGGGAATGCGCATCGTCTCGAATTCGACACTTTCGAACTGGGTCAGCACCGAATGTCCGATCGTCTCCGCGGTGATGCCGGTGCCATCGGAGATGTAGAAAATCTGTCGCGCCATGGAATTGCCCCATCTGTCTTGCGGCGAGCATACGCAATGCCCGCCTCCGACGCGCATCCGTGCTTGCCGCTGGCGACGCGATCCCCGAAAATCGTGACATCACGGCGCCCCGCCGCACGCTCCCGGAGAATTCCATGACCGACCAGGTGCTCTGGCTCGATCGTCTGCGTCTGTCCGATCTGGCCCAGGTGGGCGGCAAGAACGCCTCGCTCGGAGAAATGATCGGTCACCTCGCGGAACTCGGCGTGTCGGTGCCGGGCGGGTTCGCTACCACCGCACACGCCTTCCGCGAGTTCATCGACCAGAGCGGGCTGAAGGCACGCATCTTCGCCAAGCTGGCCACGCTCGACATCGAGGACGTCGATGCACTCGCCAAGGCCGGCACCGAAATCCGCAGCTGGGTGATCGACACCGCGCTGACGCCTGCGCTCGACCAGGCCATCCGCACCGCCTACGCCAAGCTGTGCAGCGACAACGGTCCTTCGACAGGCTCAGGACAGGCGGCGGACGTGAGTGTCGCGGTGCGCTCCTCGGCCACCGCCGAGGACCTGCCGGATGCGTCGTTCGCCGGCCAGCAGGAGACGTTCCTGAACGTCGTCGGCATCGAGGACGTGCTGCATCGGGTCAAGGAAGTGTTTGCGTCGCTGTACAACGATCGCGCCATCGCCTATCGCGTGCACCATGGCTTCAAGCACGAGGACGTGTTCCTCTCGGCCGGCGTGCAATTGATGGTGCGCTCCGATGTCGGCGCGTCCGGCGTGTTGTTCACGCTCGACACCGAGTCCGGATTCCGCGACGCGGTGTTCGTCACAGCGAGTTATGGCCTAGGCGAAACCGTCGTGCAAGGTGCCGTGAATCCGGACGAGTTCTACGTCTACAAGCCGACCCTGCGGGCGGGCAAGCCGGCGATCCTGCGTCGCCAGCTCGGCTCCAAGCTGATCCGCATGGTGTACTCGAACGCCGCGGGCGAGCGCGTGCGCACCGAGGCCACGCCGCTTGATTTGCAGAAGCGTTTCTCGATCAGCGATGCCGACGTGCATGAACTGTCGAAGCAGGCTCTGGTGATCGAACAACACTACGACCGCCCGATGGACATCGAGTGGGCGAAGGACGGCGTCAGCGGCAAGCTGTTCATCGTGCAGGCGCGCCCGGAAACGGTGAAGTCGCGCGGCCGCGCGACTCAACTCGAACGTTTCCACTTGAGCGGCAAGGGGCCGCTGCTGTGCGAGGGTCGTTCGATCGGTCACAAGATCGGCGCCGGCAAGGCGCGCGTGATCCGCTCGATCAAGGAGATGAACAAGCTGCAGCCCGGTGACGTGCTCGTCGCCGACATGACCGACCCGGACTGGGAACCGATCATGAAGCGTGCCGCAGCGATCGTCACCAACCGCGGTGGCCGCACCTGCCACGCCGCGATCATCGCGCGCGAACTCGGTGTTCCCGCAGTCGTCGGGTGCGGCAATGCGCTCGAGCGCATTCCGGATGGCCACGACGTCACCGTGTCCTGCGCCGAGGGTGACACCGGTTTCATCTACGAAGGCCAACTCGCGTTCGAACGCATCACCGCCGATCTCGAGCAGATGCCGCCGGCACCGCTGAAGATCATGATGAACGTCGCGAACCCGGAGCGCGCCTTCGACTTCGCGCAGTTGCCGAATGCCGGCGTGGGACTGGCACGACTGGAGATGATCATCAACAGCCATATCGGCGTGCACCCGAAGGCGCTGTTGAACTACGCGCAGCAGGACGTGGCGACGAAGAAGCTGATCGACGAGCGCATGGCCGGCTACGCCGATCCCGTGCAGTTCTATGTCGACCGCCTCGCCGAGGGCATCGCGACCCTGACCGCCGCGTTCGCACCGAACCCGGTGATCGTGCGCCTGTCCGACTTCAAGTCGAACGAATACGCCAACCTGATCGGCGGCAAGCGCTATGAGCCGCACGAAGAGAACCCGATGATTGGCTACCGTGGCGCCAGCCGCTATGTGTCCGCCGATTTCGCCGACTGCTTCGCGCTCGAGTGCCGGGCGATGAAGAAGGTGCGCGAGGAAATGGGCCTGACCAACGCCTGGGTGATGATCCCGTTCGTGCGCACCGTCGACGAAGCCCGCCGCGTCGTCGAAGTGCTCGCGAAAAATGGCCTCGAGCGCGGCAAGGATGGCCTCAAGCTGATCATGATGTGCGAGCTGCCCTCGAACGCCCTGCTCGCCGACCAGTTCCTCGATCACTTCGACGGCTTCTCGATCGGCTCGAACGACCTCACCCAGCTCACGCTCGGCCTCGACCGCGACTCGGCCCTCGTTGCCGATCTGTTCGACGAACGCGACGAAGCGGTCAAGACGCTGCTGGCGTTGGCGATCAAGGCCTGCCGCGCGCGCGGCAAGTACATCGGCATCTGCGGTCAGGGCCCGAGCGATCATCCTGATCTCGCCGAGTGGCTGATGGACCAGGGCATCGAATCGGTGTCATTGAATCCGGATACCGTCGTCGACACTTGGTTGCGTCTGGCAAAACACCGGCAAGGCTGAACGCGCATTGACGAAGGGCGTGGTGGTCGCTAGCCTTCGAACGCCCGTTTGAAGCGTTCGAGCGAGCCGTGGCGGCGACCAGTCGGCCTCCACGTTCCCCGCATCCCAGGCGCCTCCCGTGATCAATCCCCATTTCTCGACCAAAGAACGCATCCTCAGTGCGGCCGAAGACCTCTTCGCGAAGTCCGGTTTCGCGGGGGCGTCGTTGCGCCAGGTGACTTCCGCGGCCAACGTCAATCTGGCTGCAGTGAACTATCACTTCGGCTCCAAGGAAAACCTGATCAACGAGCTGTTCAAGCGCCGCCTCGACGACCTCACCGCGGCGCGCATGGCCGCGCTCGACAAGGTTCGTTCTTCGCGCCAGGCGACGCTGGAGCAGGTGCTGGAGGCGTTCGTGCAGCCGGCGCTGTCGCTGGCCTCGGAACGCGGTGGTTCCTCGTTCGTGCGCCTGCTCGCGCGTGCGTTCGCCGAACACGACCAGCGCCTGCGCCGTTTCGTCTCCGACAATTACGGGCACGTGCTCAAGGAATTCGCCAAGGTGATCGCGAACCTGTTGCCGAACCTGCCCAAGGACGCGTTGTACTGGCGTCTGGATTTCGTCAGCGGCGCGCTGACCTACGCCATGTCCGACTTCGGCATGATCAAGAAACCGGCCGGCGTCAGCGATGAACAACACCGCCGCACCGCCGCCGAACATTTCGTGCGCTTCGCTGCCGCCGGCCTGCGCGCACCGTAATCCATACCCCTACCCGGAAAGCTCCCATGACCGACGCAACGCTTAGAATCCGCCGTGCCGCCGTGCTCGGCGCCGGCGTGATGGGCGCGCAGATCGCTGCGCACCTCGCCAATGCCAATGTCGAAGTCCTGCTGTTCGACCTGCCAGCGAAGGAGGGCGACCCGAACGGCATCGTGACCAAGGCCATTGCCAATCTCGGCAAGCTCAGCCCGACGCCGCTGGCACTGAAGTCGAAGGCGAACGAGATCATCGCGGCCAACTACGAGCAGCACCTGCCCTTGCTGGCGCATTGCGATCTGGTGATCGAGGCGATCGCCGAACGCATGGACTGGAAACACGATCTGTATCGCAAGATCGCACCGCACCTGAAGGATGACGCGGTCATCGCCAGCAACACCTCCGGGCTGCCGATCCAGCAACTGGCGGAAGGCCTGCCGAGCGAACGCCACGAACGCTTCTGCGGTGTGCATTTCTTCAACCCGCCGCGCTACATGCACCTGGTCGAACTGATTCCGATCCGCGCCACCTCGCCAGCCATTCTCGACGGGCTCGAGTCGTTCCTGACCACTACGCTCGGCAAGGGCGTGGTGCGCGCCAAGGACACGCCGAACTTCATCGGCAACCGCATCGGCGTGTTTTCGATGCTAGCGACCATGCACCACACCGAGAAGTTCGGACTCGGTTTCGATGTCGTCGACGCCCTGACCGGTCCCGCGATCGGACGGCCGAAGTCGGCGACCTATCGCACCGCCGACGTCGTCGGTCTCGACACCATGGCGCACGTGATCAAGACCATGGCCGATACCCTGCCCGACGATCCGTGGCGGAGCTACTTCCAGGCGCCGCTGTGGCTGAAGGCACTGATCGAGAAAGGCGCGCTCGGCCAGAAGAGCAAGGCCGGCATCTTCAAGAAGGTCGGCAACGACATCCAGATGATCGACCTCGCCCAGGGTGCCTACGTGGCGCAGAGCGGCAAGGTCGTACCCGAAGTCGAGACGATTCTGAAGATCAAGAACCCGGCCGAGAAGCTGGCCGCGTTGCGCAACTCCGCCGAGACGCAAGCGCAGTTCCTGTGGGCCTGCTTCCGCGACCTGTTCCACTACACCGCGGTGCATCTCGAGGAAATCGCCGACAACGCCCGCGATGTCGATTTCGCCATCCGCTGGGGCTACGGCTGGGCGCAGGGCCCGTTCGAGACCTGGCAGGCTGCTGGCTGGAAACAGATCACCGAGTGGATCCAGGCCGACATCGATGCCGGCAAGTCGATGTCGAACGCGCCACTGCCGAAGTGGGCGGTCGATGCCACGCGCGCCGGCGTGCATGCTTCGCATGGTTCCTTCGCACCGCGCGACAACACCTATCGTGCGCGCAGCAAGGCCGCCGTGTACCAGCGCCAGTTGTTCCCGGACCCGCTGCTCGGCGAGCTGCCGCATCCGGGCACGACGGTGTTCGACACCGCCGATGCGCGCATGTGGCACCAGGGCGACGAGATCGCGATCCTCAGCTTCAAGACCAAGATGAACACGGTCAGCGGCGGAGTGCTCGACGCCATCCATCGCGCTGTCGACGAAGCCGAGCGCGGCTTCAAGGGACTGGTGATCTGGCAGCACGGCGAGCCGTTCAGTGCCGGCGCCGACCTCACCGGCGCGATGGGTGCGCTGCAGGCCGGCAAGCTGGCCGAGTTCGAGGCGATGATCGATCGCTTCCAGCAGACCTCGATGCGCATCAAGCATTCGCTGGTGCCGGTGGTGTGCGCGGTGCGCGGCATGGCGCTTGGCGGCGGCTGCGAATTCCAGATGCACTCGGCACGCACCGTGGCCGCGCTGGAGAGCTATATCGGCTTGGTCGAAGCCGGCGTCGGCCTGTTGCCGGCTGGTGGCGGTCTCAAGGAACTGAGCGTGCGTTGCGCGCAGAAAGCCGAAGGCGGCGACCTGTTCCCGTTCTTGCAGCGCGCGTTCCAGGCAGTGGCGATGGCGACGGTCTCGGGCTCGGCGCTGGAAGCGAAGGAGCTGGGCCTGCTGCGGTCGTCCGACGTCGTCGTGTTCAACAGCCATGAACTGTTGTACGTGGCCAAGAACGAAGCGCGTGCGCTGTACCAATCGGGCTATCGCCCGCCCCTGCCCGCGCGGTCCATTCCGGTCGCCGGCGATACCGGCACCGCCTCGCTGCGCATGCTGCTGATCAACATGCTGGAAGGCCGCTTCATTTCCGAACACGACGCCGAGATCGGCCGCCGCATCGCCGACACCCTGTGCGGCGGCGAGATCGAACGCGGTTCGCTGGTCGACGAGCCGTGGCTGCTCGATCTGGAACGCAAGCATTTCGTCGCGCTGGCGCAAATGCCGAGAACCCAGGAGCGCATTCTGCATACGCTCAAGACCGGCAAGCCGCTGCGCAATTGATCAGGCATTCGGAGAATCCCATGTCCAAGCAAGTCCAGGATTGCTACATCGTCGCCGCCAACCGCACCCCGGTCGGCAAGGCGCCCCGCGGCGTGTTCAAGAACACCCGCCCGGACGACCTGCTCGCGCATGCACTGCGCGGCATTCTCGATCCGCTGCCGCAGCTCGACCGCACCCGCATCGACGACATCATCGTCGGCTGCGCGATGCCGGAAGCCGAGCAAGGCATGAACTTCGCGCGCATCGGCATGCTGCTCGCCGGGCTGCCGAACACGATCAGCGCGATGACCATCAATCGCTTCTGCTCCTCCGGCGTGCAGGCCGTGGCGCTCGCGGCCGATCGAATCCGGCTTGGCGAGGCCGACCTGATGATCGGTGCCGGCGCCGAGTCGATGAGCATGATCCCGATGATGGGCCACAAGATCGCGATGAACCCTGCGGTCTACCAGAACGAGAACATCGCGATCGCCTACGGCATGGGCATCACTGCCGAGAAGGTCGCCGAGCAATGGAAGGTGACACGCGAGGCCCAGGATCAGTTCGCACTCGCCAGCCACCAGAAGGCCGCCGCAGCGATCGCTGCCGGCGAGTTCAGCGGCGAGATTCTGCCCTACGAAATCGACGACCGCGTGCCTGATCTCGACAAGCGCGACGTGCGCGTATTGCGCAAGCTGATCCAGCAGGACGAAGGTCCACGCGCCGACACCACACTGGAAGCGCTCGCCGGCCTCAAAACGGTGTTCCGCGCCGGCGGCACGGTGACGGCCGGCAACAGTTCGCAGATGTCGGATGGCGCGGGCGCGGTGCTGCTGGCCAGCGAGAAGGCGCTCCAGGAATTCAACCTCACTCCCCTCGCCCGTTTCGTCTCGTTCGCGGTCGCCGGCGTGCCGCCGGAGATCATGGGCATCGGCCCCAAGGCGGCGATCCCGAAGGCCTGCCAGCAGGCCGGCATCTCGATGCAGGATCTGGACTGGATCGAGCTCAACGAAGCCTTCGCCGCCCAGGCGCTCGCGGTGGTGCAGGACCTCGGCCTCGACCCGACGAAGGTCAACCCGCTCGGCGGCGCCATCGCGCTCGGCCACCCGCTCGGCGCCACCGGCGCAGTCCGCATTGCCACCCTCGCCCACGGCCTGCGGCGTCGTCAGCAGAAGTACGGCATGGTCACCATGTGCATCGGCACCGGCATGGGTGCAGCCGGCATCTTCGAACGCGTCTGAGTGATGCCCGGCCGCAGCGCGGAGCGACGCCGATGAAGCTCGTCGGCGTCGCCATGGTCAAAAACGAGGCCGACATCATCGAGGCCTTCGTTCGCCACAACCTGGAACTGCTCGATCACCTGCTGATTGTCGATCACCAGAGCAGCGATGCCACGGTCGCGATTCTTGGCGCATTGCGCGCCGAGGGCATGCCGATCGAGTTGATGCGCGATACCGCTCTCGCATTCCGTCAAGGCGACCGCATTGGCGAACTCACTCGCCTCGCATTCCAGCGTTTCGGCGCCGATCACGTCTTCGCGCTCGACGCCGACGAGTTCCTGGTGGCGCCGTCGCGCGCGGTGCTGGAAGGTCATCTGGCCGCGCTTCCCGCCGGTGCCTGCGCCTCCGTCCCCTGGCGCAATCAGGTTCCCGAAGATGTTCCGCCCGCTGCGGTTCACCCGTTTGCGCGCATCCGTCTCGCTGCTTCGGCCGGCCTTGCGCCGATGACCAAACTGGCGCTTGGCCGTGAATTCGTCGCTCGCGGCCTCGAAGTAAGCCACGGCAACCACGCGCTGCTCGAACGCCAGGGCGAACACTGGTTGCCGCGCACACCGCCGCCGATCCTGCCCGGTGTCGTGCTCGCGCATCTGCCGTTCCGTTCGATCGAGCAGTTCGTCGCGAAGATCGTGCTGGCGTGGTTCGGCAACCGCCTGCTGCAAGGCTCCGCTGCACGGATCAGCGAGACCAATTGGCACTGGCGGGAGCTGTTCGACCGCTACCTGGCAGGCGAAACGCCGAGTTGGGCACAGATGCGCGAACACGCGCTGCGCTGTTACCTGCTGACGCCGGATCCGGCCAAGCCTGCGCGCCCGCTATCCGAAGCACAACTGCGGCTCGATCCATTACCGATCCGCGGAGAGCTGCGCTACACGCCGGCGGCAGTCGTCGATCCGATGCGGCGACTCGCATGCTGGGTCGAGCAGTTGCTGGACCGGCAGATGCAGGAGCCGGCTGCGCGGCGCTGATTGGCGTACAAGCCGGAACTGGAGGCGTTCAGCGCCGGTCGGGGCGCTGCCGCCGCAGCAGCCAGTACACCGGCCAACTCGCGGCAACCAGAGCGATGGCCAGCAGACTGTTTTTCGTGTCGCTGTAGATCGCGGCGGCGAGGAAGGCGAGTGAGCCGAGCAGCGCGAGGCCGGGCACCAGCGGATAGAGCGGGACGCGGAACGGGCGCGGTGCGTCGGGTTCGCGAATGCGCAGCACGAACAGGCTGGTGAAGGTCAGCACGTAGTTGGCGACGAAGAAGAACGCCAGCAGCGACACCACGGTGTCGAAAGTGTTGCTGGCGATGAACGCGAGCGCCAGCAGCGATCCGGCGAGCAGCGCCGGCACCGGCGTGCCGCCGGAGTTGACCCGCTGCAGGATTTGCGGGAACAGACGGTCTCGGCTTAGCGCATAGGGCACGCGCGAAGCCATCATCAGCAGCGCGCTGAGCGAAGCGACCAGCGACAGAATCATCAGCACGCGCAGCACGCTGTCGCCGACCGGGCCGAACAGGCGTGTGGCCGCTGTCGCGGCGACGAACGGATCGCCGGCCATCTGCTCGATCGGCACCACGCGCAGGAACGCGGCGTTGAGCAGCAGGTAGATCGCGAGCACGATCAACACGCCGCCGATCATCGCGCGCGGCAGGTTGCGTCCGGGGTCGCGTACTTCCTCGCCGAAATAGACCGGGCCGGTCCAGCCGTCATAGGTGTAGATCGCCGACTGCAACGACAGCACCACCGCCGCGGCCAGCGCCATGCCCGCCGGCAGCGTGGGCGCGGCAGCGGCAACCGGTGCGTCAGCGACCTCGGGCGCGGACACCACCAGCGCCACCAACGCCAGCGCCACCAAAGCGATGCCCTTGAGCAGGCTGGTGACCTGCTGCGCCAGATCGCCCATGCGCACGCCGCGCCAGTGCAGCAGCGTGAAGGCGACCAGCAACGCCGCGGCGACCGTGGTCTGCCAACCAGCCAGGGACGGCACCAGCGGTCCGAGGTATTCGGCGATCACCATCGCCACCGCCGCGGCACTGCCGCAGGTGGCGATCCAGTCGGTCCAGCCGGAAACGAACCCGGGATATCCGCCGAGCGCGTGGTGCACGAAGGTGTAGAGACCGCCCGAGCGCGGACGCATGGCACCGAGCTCGGAAACGCATAGCGCCCCGAGCAGCGCATACACCGCGCCAGCCACCCATACCAGCAGGAACGCTGCGGCCGAGGGAAGATGCGCAGCGATTTCGCCTGGCGTGCGCAGGATGCCCATGCCGATGGTGTTGCCGACCAGCACCGCCAGGCCGAAGGCGACGCCGAGCACGCTGAGCAGACGCCCGGTCCGCTTCGCTTCTACTGCGATCGCGCCTTGCTCCCGGTCGGACCGGTTTCCTTGCTCGGACATGCGGCTCGCCTTGTGGCTGGAAGACACGTCGCCGACCTTAATCCAAAGACCGCCGCTAAGTCCCGGCTGCCGAGCCGGACCGGCGGAGCGTAGCAACCGATCGGGCGACTTGGCGGGACTTCACGTTCTTCGATACTCTCTGACCTTCGGAAGCGAGACCGCAACCATGGCCAAAGCCAAGCTTGATGCTCCGACCCTGGCCACGATCGTGATCGGAGGCGTGCTCATGGCCGGCGGCGCGATCTACATCGCCCGCCTAGGCGCCACCGCCGAGCACGACCTCCCCGCATTCTTCCTTCAGCTGCGCTGGATCATGCTGGCGGCGGCAGCGCTGGCGCTGGTTGTGGCGGCACTGCTGGCGCGTCGCCTCGACGAGCTTGCGGCGAAGACCGAAGCGCAGCGCAAGTACCCGCCCGCGGGCGTCGATGCTCCGCCCAGCGGCCTGGCGGATGATTGCAGCGGCGAGCCGGCACTGATGGTCGCGGCGCGACTGCGCGGCTACTCGCTAATGGCGCTGTGCCTCGGCATCGCCACCGGGCTGACCGGCCTGCTCTGCGCGTTCAGCGTCTGAGGCCTTGCGCACGCGTTCGCGCAACAAGTGGCAGCGCAGCATCTCCGATCGAGCCGCAGCCAATGCGGCGGTTGCGAGCGGAGCCGAGAGCAGCGACTGCGCATAGCCGCGTGGTTCGACCTCGACATCGACCAGCGTCGACGTTCCGACGCGTTCGAGCAGCGCCGCCGAACGTGCGTAGCCCCATCCGATCTCGCGATCGCCGCGACGGAAGTCGGGACGGATGCGTTCGCCATCGTCGAAGCGCAGGCCCTGCGCACCCAGCCGTTCGCTGAATTGCACCGGCACCGGACCGGCATCGCGTTCCACAACGCCGGCCAGACGCAGCACCACCTGGTAACCGTTGGCATCGCGCCGCAACCACAAGGTGAGCTCGGCGCCATCGAGCGCCGGGTCGGCGAGCGGGAAATGCAGCGGCACCGCCTCGCACAGCGCCGGCAGCGCCGCTGCGCGCCCGCCCGACGTGGTTTCCGGCGGCTGGCCGCGATCGGCGTCACTCGGTGCTTCGCCCGCGGCGCAGGGCTGGCCTTGAAACACCCACTGACCGTTCGCCTGACGGCAGCGATACAGCCGCGGCTGCGCCATCGCCACGGTCGCAGCGAGGAACAGGACGACCGCCACCATGGCCTTCAGCGCAGACATGCGCGGAGCATGCGATATTCCGGCGTCCCTGCCCAGCCGCGGTGAGCGCATGCCGGCCCTGATCCTTGCCTTCCTGTCGCGGCTGCGATTTCGCACGCTGTTCCTGCTCAGCGCTGCGATCTTCGTCGCCGACCTGCTGATTCCGGATTTCATCCCGTTCGTCGACGAGATTCTGCTCGGCGCGTTGACGTTGTTGTTCTCGGCGTGGAAACGTCGCGAGCGGCCGCCTGCGGCGTGAGTCATGCGCCTGATCGACAGCCATTGCCACCTCGATGCAGCGGAATTCGACGCCGACCGTGATGCCGTGAGTGCGCGTGCGCGGGACGCTGGCGTGATCGCACAGATCCTGCCCGCGGTCGCGGCCGAAGCCTTCCCGGCGCTGGCCGCGCTTTGTCGTGGACGCCGCGACCGTTTTGCCGCGTATGGCCTGCATCCGATGTATCTGGAGCGGCATCGGGACGCGGACCTGCAGCAGATCGGCACGTTCATCGCGCGTGAAGGCGCAGTGGCAGTCGGCGAATGCGGGCTCGACTTCTTTCTCGCCGGTCTCGATCGCGAGCGTCAATGCCAGTTGTTCGACGCGCAGTTACTGATCGCGCGCGAATTCGACCTGCCGCTGATCCTGCACGCGCGCCGTGCCGTGGACGAAGTGATCCGGCGCCTGCGCAGCATCGGTAGTCTGCGCGGCGTCGTGCACAGCTTCAGCGGCAGCCTGGAACAGGCGCAACAACTGTGGACGCTCGGCTTCCACCTCGGCATCGGCGGGCCGGTTACGTACGAACGCGCACAACGCCTGCGCCGCATCGTCGCGGCCATGCCGATCGAACATCTGTTGCTGGAATCCGACGCGCCCGACCAACCCAACGCCAGCGCCCGCGGTGCGCGCAACGAGCCGGCGTCGATCCTCGAAGTCGCCACCGTCATCGCCGACCTGCGTGCTGTCGATGTCAAGATCATCGCCAGCGCAAGCACCGCCAATGCGGTCGGTCTGTTCCAACTCGATCAGACCGGGTTCACCACCGCCTGAGGTTTCTCCGTCAGCAGGCGATCGAGCGCGCGCCCAACCATGGCCATGGCGAAGCCCGCGGTGACGTGCATGGCCGCGCCGAGGCCACCGCCGCAGTCGAGCTTGCCGCCCTCGCCCGCCTGCGGACGCAGCCCGCAGACACTGCCGTCGGCCTGCGGATAGCGCACGTTCTCCAGCGAATACACCGCCTGCACGCCGAAGTAGCGCTTGGGGCCGCGCGGAAAATGGAACTCGTCGCGCAGCTTCTTGCGGATCAGCGCGAGCATGGCGTCGTGCTCAGTCTTGGACAGATCGCGTACGCTGATGCGCGTCGAATCGGTACGCCCGCCGGCCGAGCCGGAAACGATCAGCGGCAACTTGCGGCGGCGACAGAACGCGATCAACTCGACCTTGACGCGGAACGCGTCGCAGCAGTCGAGCACCAGGTCGTAGCCGCGGTCGACCTGCTCGGCGAGCGTGGCCGGGGTGACGAAGGCGGCTTCGGCGTTGATCCGCAGTTGCGGTGAAATCAACCGCAGGCGCTCGCCCAGGGACTCGACCTTGAGCCGCCCGAACTGCCCGTCCAGGGCGTGCACCTGGCGGTTGCTGTTGGACACGCAGATCTCGTCGGCATCGAACAAGGTGATCTCGCCGATGCCACTGCGTGCCAGCGCTTCGGCCGCCCAGGACCCGACCCCTCCGACGCCGATGATGGCGACATGGCGGCAGTTCAGGCGCGCGACCGCGCCGCGTCCATAGAGGCGGTCGATCCCGGAGAATCTGCTGGCATCGGACATCGGCGCAATTCGGTGCAATGGCGGGCGCGCAGCATAGCGGCAGCGCCGCGATGCATTGCCTTGTGGCCGATCGGCGACCGCCCTTGCTAGGCTTGCGACAAATCGTCCGCGCAGCACTGACGCGGACCCGCCAAGGATGCCCCGATGAAGCTGTTCTCCCTGTTCTCCAGACCGGTCTGGGAAAGCGCCGATGCCGACAAGCGCGCGCAGGCCGTGGCCAGCTCGCACGAAGCGGCGCTGACCGAGCGCCTGCCGGACATCGCCCGCCATGACGCCGACGCCAAGGTGCGGCTGGCGGCGGTGCGGCGCATCGACGATCTCTCCCTGCTCGGCGATCGTGCCCGGCTCGACCTGTCACCGGAGGTCCGCGACGCCGCTGGCGCGCGCCTGCGCCAACAGTTGCTCGATGCCGGCGTCGCGCTCGATGCCCGTGTCCGCATCGTGCGCGTGCTCGACAATGCGCCGTTGCTGGAGCTCATCGCCAGCGAAGCACGCGAGCGCGAGCTGCGCGCCTGCGCCCTCGAACGCATCCAGCGCATCGCTTTCCTGGTTGATCGTTGCGTCAAGGACGCCGACGCCGGCCTGCGCCAGCAACTTCTGGATCGCATCGAAGAACCGGCGCAGCTCGAGCGCATCGCCGAGCGCGCGCGCAAGACCGACAAGCAGTT